>Ga0255055_10001619_pt1 | contig 16300 bp, 10 predicted proteins | sample JV7_2_27_MG_FD_188633 | JGI IMG/M metagenome (GOLD analysis project Ga0255055, IMG submission 188633) | Seawater microbial communities from Jervis Inlet, British Columbia, Canada - JV7_2_27 | ecosystem: Environmental > Aquatic > Marine > Inlet | place: Canada: British Columbia | collected... | reverse complement strand
GGACGACTCGACGAGCAGCGCGGCCGCCGCGGTGATCAGCGCCAGCGCCGCGACCGTCCCCAGCGCCGCCTTGTGACGCCGCGCGAAGAGCTGAACCCGGTACACGGTGCTCGGCGGTCGCGCCCGGATGGCCTCTCCGTTCAGGTAGGACCGGATGTCCTTCGCGAGAACTTCGGCCGACGCATACCGGCGTTGAGGATCCTTCTCCAGCGCCCGGAGGACGATCGTCTCCACGTCGCCGCGCAGCGTACGGTCGATCGTGCTCGGCTTCGTCGGTGGCTGCTCGCGAATTACCTTGGTGCCGCGGAAGACCGGTTCCTTTTGGATCGTGTAGGGAAGTTGCCCGGTCAGGAGCTCGTAGAGCACCACGCCCAGCGCGTACACGTCGCTCCGGGCGTCGATGGCATCGGGATCCGCTTCGCATTGCTCAGGGCTCATGTACTGCAACGTGCCGATGAGTTGCCCGACTTCCGTCTGAAGCGTCGTCAAGGCCAGATCCGAATCCGTTCCCCGGGCCACACCGAAGTCGATGATCTTCACGTTGCCGTTCGGGTCGACCAGGATGTTGCCGGGCTTGAGGTCGCGGTGAATGATCCCCTTCTGGTGGCCGTGGTGCACCGCGTCGCAAACGCTCGCGAACAGGTTCAAGCGATCGCGCGTTCCCAGCGATTTTTCCCTCGCGTAGTGCGTGATGGCCTTGGCGTTGGGAACGTACTCCATGGCAAAGTACGGAACGGCTCCTGCGCCGTCATCGTGGGTGCCCGCCTCGAAGACCTGGGCGATCCCGGGATGGTGGAGGCGGGCGAGCACCTGCGACTCGTATTGGAATCGGCGCATGGCCGATCGGGACGCGATGCCGTGCTTCATCACCTTGACCGCCACCGTGCGCCGCGGGTGCTCCTGCACGGCGCTGTACACCACGCCCATCCCGCCCGATGCGAGCACGCCCTTGATGTGAAACTGCCCAATCTTCTCGGGAAGCCGCCCGCGCGACGGCGCGCCGCCGGCCTCCGTGACCGCCTCGTCGGACCGGGGGTTCGTGGGATCTCGCCGGTCGCGGTCATGGGTCATGACGGTTCATCTCCCGCGGTCCCTCCTGCGAGCGCCTTCACGACGCAGAGCAGGGCCTCATCACGTCCCGAGCGCATCTACGCCGCATCCCAACGCGGACCTACATGGCATCCAATCGGCTGACGGGATGGTACCCCAGACAGCCCCCGTGGCAAAGCCCGGCGAGGCGGGGATAGGAGAAATCAGCGGGATTCTCGCTGCGAGGGCCGGTGCAGTGGCCCAGGGAGTTCAAGACCGTGTGGTCCAAAAACTAGATCGAATCCTCGCTGGTTCTGGAACAACGCGTTAGCCGCGATCCGGACGCTAGTTCCATCGATAATCTGCGCACCGACCAGTAAATGCCAGGGACGCAAAGTCCTAAACATCCGGCGATTCTACGTCGGATGAGTTTTTGGACCTTACGGGCGCGGGGTCGCGCTGGCCTCGCGCCGCCGGTGTCGCAACAAAAACCCGGCCAGCCGCCGGGTCGAGTAGGGCAGCGCAGGCCGGTTGGGTTGACCTGCGCTGCACAGGTAGCAACGTCGATGCGTTTTTGTGCTGTCCGTCTATTTCAAGTTGACGTGGGTTGTGCAGAAGTTGGATTGTGGCGGATCAAAGAGGCATCGAAAATGCGCGTTCAGCCTAGCGGTACCGTCATTCGAGGTGGTGAGATCTCCCCGGAACGCCCACCCATAGGCGTTGGCTCGGTCGTGATCGATCGCGAAGGCAAAGAAATCGTTGTCTGTCCCCTGAAGGTCAACCGTGCCAGTAGCCAACGGGGCGAAGCTGTTGATGATGTTACAGAATGTATCAGGCAGGATGGGCCACACGGAAGCGGAAAGATCCTCCCCCGTGAGATTGTCCATGAACAGAAGGATGTCGGAAGGATTGACAACGTCCTGCACGTCAATCAGCTCGAAGTCCGGACAACCCTCGCCAAGTTCATCACACTCCGGTGTACATAACTGACGCAATCCATCAACGTCCAGTCCCGCAACTGCGAATATACCTGTGCGTCCGTCTCCCACCGAAGTTGCAAACGTGTCCTGGAACCTGATTACCATTCCGGAGCTAGCCGGAGGATCGGCCCAAGCAGTTGTGCACATGACAAGCATCCCTGCGCACAAGGCGATGGCCAATAACGTTTGCTTCATAACTACCCCCCTTCAGGATTTCTGCGAATACACGGAAAGCGAGATACATACACATCGTCCCTAGAGGCGGGCCACGAGCCGTGTTCACGGATCCCCCTTTCGTTCTGACCGAACGGCACAGGGGTGAGCACGATGCGAGAGACCCGCCGCTTGTTAACTGATCCTGAGGATTGTGACCGAACGGCGCAGGGGTGAGCGCGATACGAAAGACCCGCCGCCTGTTGACTGACCCCGAGGACTAGGTTCCTTATAACACAAAGCGGTGGCTGGTGACAAGCCAGTGAAGCGGCCCAGCGAGTTCACAGCGCCCATTTCGAAGCCATCGACGCTGGTTTTGAGCGGTTCGATCAAAAGCAGGATCTGATCTTGACAGTTCGCTGGGGGCGAGGCGTGGTGTGGACACGATGTGGCACATTTCGGCCGCGAGATAAAATGCCTCCCTTCCGAAATGTTCTCTGATCAAGCTGCGCGACGAAGCTCGACAACGGGCAGGTGCTTTCGGTCCTCATAGGCGTTTCTGATCAAGGGCTGCGGGGGTTAAACTCGGTGGACCAGTTCAGCGGGGTCGGATCCGGCCTCCCTCGATCGTGGCCGGTCGGACCTCGCGTTCGTTCTGCCCTAGCGAGCTCCACTCGATCGTCCCGCTGACACCCGTCCAGGGAGACAGGGCTTGTACGGCGTCGCGGATACGCGCGCGGTTGAGGCCGGCCTCGCGGATCGCTTCGATCGTCATTCGTGTCGCGTCGTAGGTCTGGGCCGCCGTGCAATCCGGCCGCCGACCGAAGCGCGAGAGGAACTCCCCGGCGAAGGAACCGGAGAACAGCGCCGCATCGCAGGGCAGTGGAAAGACAATCCCGTCGGCAGCGGAGCCGGCGGCCTCGAGGAAGGCGCGGCGCCCCATGGAGTGACTACCGAAGACGGCCAGGTCCCCGTCGAGGCGGTGCAACGCGGAAACCACGCGCGCGCTGTCGAGCGGGCCCGCAAAGACCACGACGGCCGCCGCATCCGAGGTCGCCACCCGCTCGAGGATCGACGAGAAATCGGTGGTTCCGCTCTCGAACTCAAGGAGATAGAGCGGACTGACGCCTTCCCGGCCCAGGTAGGTCGTCAGTTCGGTCGCGGCGTGGTGCGAGTCGTGATCGGTCGCGGACAGGACGACGAACGGCCGCAGGCCGACCTCGTCCATGAGCACTGGTCCGAGCACGCGTGCGAGGGCATCGTCCGCCGGAAGGCAGGAGAACATCCAGGCCACGTTGGCCAGATTGACCGTCTTGTCCGTGCCCGCGGGGTTGATCAGGGTCAACCTCGCCTTGGCCACGACCTGCTCGGCGAGATGCGTCGAGGCGCCGTCGATCGACCCGACGATCGCCCACACTCCCTCGGAGTAGACCATGCGGGCCAGACCGGCCACGCCCGTACCCCACGGCGTATCGGACCAGGCGGGAACGAGACGGAACGGTATGCCGCGGTAGCCTCCGTCCCGGTTTGCCTCCTCGACCGCGAGGCGGCTTGCCAGCCACATGTCCCCGCCGAGCGGATGAGACGGGTCACTCGGCCCGAAGTAACCGATGCGGATCTCGTCGATTCCGGTCGGCTCCGGGTCTTCCCGCCCGGGCCCTACGTACTCCGTGCGTTGCCGTGTCGCGTCGAAGAACGGCAGCGGCGGATCCGGATCTTCGGCGTCGCCCCCGCTTGACGACACACCCGGTGCGGCCACCAGGGCCAGTGCGAGCGCGACGATCAGCCGTGCCTTCACTTCAGGGGGTTCCTCTGGTAGCTTCTCGCGTCGGAATCTCGCCGGCCGGGATCTTCAACTCCTCGCGCGAGAAGTAACGCCACGCGCCGTTCTCGAACCGGGCCAGGTAGACCTCGCCGACGTCGTCCAGCGCGGCGCTCAGCGCCACATCGCCCGTGACGCCGGGCCACGGATGGGTCATGTTGGCCAGCACGTCACGGATCTTGGCCCGGTTCAGGCCGACCGTCTGGACGGCCCAGATCACCATGTTCATCCCGTCGTAGGCATGACCGGCGAACGTATCCGGCTCCACACCGAACCGTTCGTGGAAGTTCTGCTGGAAGATCCTGAGCTTGTCGTCGCTTCGCTCCGGATTCCACGAGTACCCGCAGATCACCCCCTCGGCGTTCGCGCCGGCGATCTCGACGAACTCGTCGGAGACCGAGCGGTCGCTGGCGAAGTAGGGCTGGTCCATTCCCATCTCACGCATCCCGTTCAGGATCAGCGCACTGTCCCGGGCGTCGCCCCAGTGCACGATCGCGTCGACCTCGGCATGCTGCAAGCGCTCGAGTTGGAGCGAGTAGTCCCCGCTGTCCACCTGGTACGCCATCTCCAGGGCCACCGGGCGCCCGAGGCGTCGGCTTCCGTCCCGGACCTCCCGTACGCCGAAGCGGCCGTAGCGGTTACTGGCGCGGATGATGCCAACGCGCTTGTAGTCCAGCTTGCGGTAGAGATAGTCCACCAACAGGTAGCCCTGCCGGCGATCGTCACCGATGACGCGCATGGTCCAAGGGATGTTGGTCTCGATGAAGGTCGGGTCCGTGTCCCCCGTGTTGATCATCAGGACCTCGGCCTTCAGGGCGACTCGAATCGCGATGTGGCTGTTGGCACCGTCGATCGTACCCAGGATGGCCCAGACATGGTCGTTGTAGGCCAGGTCGATGATCTCGTTGCCGGAGGCTCCCCACAGTCCGTTGTCGTTCTTCACGACGAGCTCGAAGGGAATCTCGCGTTTCAGATAGCCCCCCCGGGCATTGGCCTCTTCGATCGCCAGGCGCGTCCCGCGGAGCATCTGCACCCCGAGCACCTCCTCGTGGCTCTTGCCACCGGTCGCCACGGAGACCGTGGCCATGATCGGGCCGATGAACCCCAGCTTGACCGTTTCCACCTGTTCGGGCTCGGGTATCGCCCTCCCGGGGCCGGTGTATTGCATCTGCTCCAGGAAGTGCCGCTTGTACGGAACGACCGCACCGAAGGGCTCGATGTCGCCGGGTGTCCGGGCGTAGTTTTCGTCCTTCTTTAGCTCGATATCGGGGACCTGGTAGGCGTCGACGGAGTTGATCTCGTCGATGATCGCCTGCATCTCCGCATCGATTTGGTACTCGGGCCAGGCCTGCTCGGCGGTCCCGTTCTTGTCGTCCGAACTGACCGCCGTCAGCGCGAGAAGAATCGACACGAGACAGATCGTGATCTTCCGCGTCATGGCTTACCTCGCGTTCGCGCGTCCCGTTTCTTCAGCCCGGCGTAGTAGTCGGACCCGATGGCCCACCCCACGCCCTTGGAGGTTCCGACCCAGGCGTCCTTCCCGTCGATCTCGACCCACAGCACGTAGTTGTGCGGGATGTTCAGTCCGGTCTCGACCGTCTCCAGGACTTCCTCTCCCCGCATGACCACGGCCTGGCCCGACTTGCGGTCCGGATCGCGGGTGTATGTGACCCAGGTGTCGCTGTCGAAATCGGCCAGCACACCGAGACCCTTGTCCGTGGAGAACCACGCCTCCGTGGCCGTCCGGCCTCGGACGCCGTTGATGAAGTCGCTCGGCAGGCCACATTCGTGGGCATAGAACCCGCGCCAGTGGCGGCCGTCGTAACGACACCCACCGAAATAGGTCCCGACCCACAGCGACCCGTCCACGTAGCTGGTTCCCGTGGTGATGACGTGAACGATGCCGTCGTCCCGGTAGAGATCGATCTCCATCTCGCCGTCGGGGTCCAGGTAGTCCTTCCAGTGCTCGGTGGCGACGTCGAACTCGAGGACCCCGCTTCCCCAGACCGCGATGTAGACCTTGCCGTCGCCGTACGAAATACCGTAGTTCCAGATCTCCTCCATCGGCGCATTCTTCTCGGTATAGATGGTCCACTCGCCGGTCTTGGTGTTGAAGCGGCTGGCGCCCGCCGTGGTGGCGGCCCAGACGTTGTCGTTCTCCACTTCCACGCCATAGACCACGTCGTTGACCAGGCCGCTGTTGAGCTGGTGCCAGTGATCGAAACGCCCCCCGCTGAAGCGGGCCAGGCCGCCTCCGAACAACCCGATCCACAGGTCGCCCGTCTTCTCATCCACGGCCAGCGAGGAGACCACACGCCACGGGAGACCGTCCTCCTCCTTCCAGCTCTTGATCTCGCCTGTCCGCTTGTCGTAACAGGCCAACCCGTTCTCCGTGCCGATCCAGATCTTGTGCCCCTGGACCTTGACGGCAAAGACGTGGTCGTTGGGGAGACCGTCGGCGACGGTGAACTGCTTCCACTCGGTGTAGACGTACGGAAGCTCGGCCTGCCCGTCGGCGATGGCATGGGTGCCGGTCAAGTAAACGGCCAGGGTCAAGACGACGACCGCCAGGCGTTGGGTTGACTTGTTCTCTCTTCTCATATCAGCTCCCGGCTCCGAAAGATCTCGACAGCGCAGACGCGGCCTCAGAGTGTCTTCAGGTACTCGATCAGATCGTTCAGTTGGTCCTTCGTCATGTCGTTGGTCACTCCGTGCTCGTCGTCCGGATTGAAGCGGGTCCAGATCTCCTCGAGGGTGTCCGAGATTCCGTTGTGCATGTAGGGTGCCGAAGCGTAGATGTTCGTCAGGTGCGGGACGTCGAACTTGCCGTTCTTGTCCAGCCACATCTTCGTGCCGACATCGCGTAGCGAGCGGTCGGTGTAAAGAGGTGGGAAATGGCAAGTCACACAGCGGTCATCTTCGGGGATGCCCCGACCGTCGTTGGTCCGGGTCCGCTCGAACATGGCCTTTCCGCGCCGCTGGGCATGGGTCAGGGCCGCGCCGAGCGGACGGTAGCGGTTCGGAGGTCGAGGAATCGTGCGGATGTAGGAATCGAGGTCTTCCAACTGCTCCGGAGTGAACGGCTCGATCCTCGTGAAGAAGACGGCCAAACGAGGGCCACACTGTCTGGACAGGTTCGGGTTCTTACCGGTCCACTTGAACGGCGCCGTGTCGAGGATGCCGCGCAGCGAGCGGTTGTCGACGGGATCGAAACCGATACCGTCGGGCTCGATGTCGTAGGTAATGCCGTCCACGTGGCCGTCCGGATGACACGAATGACATGAGAACTGTCGTTGAAACGCGATGTCGGCGCTGTGGAACAGTCGTTCGCCCCGTCGCACCTGCGTGATGGTCTCGGGCCCTCCGAGATCGATACGCTCTGCCGGCTCCAGCGTCTCGATGTCGATCACCGTGATCGAATCGTCGAGTGCGTTGACCACGAAGGCCGACTTGCCGTCGTGGCCGACCTGCACGCCCCGAGGGCTGATACCGGTGGGAACGTGCTTCACCACGAACCCGGTCGATACGCCGAGGTGGTTGGGGATGACCCGTTCGCGCTCCTCGTCTGTCGCCTCGGCCAGAATGGCCAGCAGCTTCTCCACGTCGACGACGGCGACGCGATCGGATCCCGAGCTCACCACGAGGGCGTAGCGGCCGTCGGGCGTGACGGCGACGTCGGCGGCGTCCGGGAAGTAGAGGTTCGGCTCGTCGAGCAACACCTGGTCGACTCTTCCGTCACGCCACAGGAGCCCGATACCGTTGGTGATCGTCCAGCCCTGGAGGATCCGTGTCATCGGAACCAGGTTCTTGGTGCGGTTGATCGTGACGAAAGCGAAATCACCGCTCGGGTGCCAGGCTACGCCCTGGATGAGATTGGTCTCGGGAACCTCGATGCGGTCCTCGACGACGGCGCCTTCTGCCTCGACCACCGTGACCTCGGACGTCGGCGGCTCGCGGAAGCCGACGAAACGTGACAGGTTGTTGGTGACGAGGATCTGCGTTCCGTCCGGAGAGAGCGAAAGAGACCAGGGATTGCGACTGGCGGAGAGTCGTTTGACCTCCTCGAAGGTCGAGGTGTCGATGACCGAAATCCCGTCGATCGCGGCATTGAGGACATAGAGCAGGGTGCCCGAGCGGTTGGTGAGGACCCCGTGTGGCTCGTCGCCCACGGGGATGACCTTCCGGACTTCCCTGGCTGCCACGTCGATGACCGACACCGTGTCGTCCAGCCGGTTGGTGACGAAGGCCGTCTTGCCGTCGGGGCTGAAGGTCACGTCGTTCGGTTGCCCTCCGACCCGGATCTCGGCAACCGTCTTCCGTTCGCGAGCGTCGACGACGACGACCGAGCGAGAGGCCTCGCAGGCGACGAAGATCTCGGCGCCGTCGGGACTCAGGGCCAGATTGATCGGGGTCTTGTATTCGATGCGCTCGGAGGTGTCCGGCGGCGCGGTGGGATGAGCGATCCGTTTCAGCCCCTCGTCCAGATCGAAGGGCTTCCCGTGGCCGTGTTCGTGGCAGGGCGCACAGGTCCGTTGCGGCTCTCGCGTCAGCCCCGCGGCATGGGCCGCGCGGGGGTCGCGCATGATCGCCTCGGCAACGTACTCGCTTCCCGCGCCGTGGCAGGACTCGCAACCGACTCCGTCCGACAGGCAATATGCCTCATCGAAACCCTGGTCTTCCGAAACCTGCCCCGCCGTGTGGCAGATCAGGCACTCGGAGTTCTCTCGCGGATCTCCGTCGACGCCGAGTTGCCGGGCGATCTCGACCGCCTCCGGAGTGGCGAGGACGGCGTAGGCCCGCGAGTGGGGACCGAGTCGCCAGCGGCTGAACTGGTAGCCCATCGAGGGTCCGGTGTGACAGCTTGCGCACACCTGGACGCCGACGAACCGGGGACGTTCGCCCGACGCCGAGGAGGCCACGTCGGGCACGGAACCGGGTGTCGGAGACTCCGGCGTCGGATGTGCGATCGTCTCCCGGGCGCGTTCCATGTCGAGCCTGGGCAGCTTGTGAACGGCGACGTGGGAGCCCTTGACCTCGTGGCACAACTCGCATTCGCGCACGGACAAGAACTTCAGACCGGCACGGACCGCAGCCTCGCGGTCGTGCATGACTTCCTCGTCCATGTATTCGCTGCCCGGACCGTGGCACCTCTCGCACTGGACGCCGTCCTCGATCCGGAAGGTCGGGTCCCTCTCCCACTCCTCGGCGTCGGCCGCGGTGGCGTGGCAGCCCAGACAGGCCATCGTCTCCAGTGGCTCGCCCGGTATCCCGCTCAGGATGGCCATCTCCCGCGCTTCCGGTGTGGCCAGTGCGGCGTAGGCCTGGGCGTGCTTGGACAGCATCCACAGGCTGAACTGGTGACCCATGCCCGGCCCCTCGTGACAGGTCGCGCAGACCCTGGCCCCGACGTAGACCGGCTGCTTCTCTTCACCCTCGCTTCCCGGGTGGCCCGAGATCAGAACCACTACGACCAGCAGCAAGAGAATTCGTAGAACACGCATCGGCGTCTCACCCACTCACTCGGCACCCTGAACCACGGTCAGGATCTGATTCGCGGCGACGTCTTCGATTCGCTGCACGCTGCGATCAGGCCAACGAATCTCGACCCAGTCTGCCGACTTTGCCTTACCCAGACCGAAATGAACACGCGGATCGGATTGCGAGAGGTAGCCCATGACGGCGACGACGTCGCGGACCTGTCGACTCGATCCCGTCGCGACGGTAACCCTGGCGCCGATGGCGTCGCTGCGCCCCCCGGTCAGCCGGGCCTCGACCGTCAACCAGTTGTTGCCGGTCCGGCCGTCGTTGCGCAGGAGCTTGGCCGGAGCGTTCAGGTTGACGACCACGATGTCGACGTCGCCGTCGTTGTCGTAGTCGCCGTAGACCGACCCGCGCCCCACGAACTTCTTCTGGAAGTACTTCCCCGAATTCTTGGCCACGTCGACGAAGGTCCCCTTGCCGTCGTTGGCGGCGAGAACGTCTTCCTCGGTGTACTCGTGGTGGGCGTTGCCGTTCGAGACGAACAGGTCAACATCGCCGTCGTTGTCGTAGTCGAAGAGAATCGCACCCCAGCCGGTGTACTGCCCGCAGATCACGGCCAGCTTCGAGGCCGCGACTCGATCTTCGAAGGACTTCCCGCGGTTGACCAGCAGGCTGCCGTATCCCATGTCCGGAATGAAGATGTCGAGCCGGCCGTCACCATCGACGTCGGCCACCGCCGGGCCCATGGAAGAGACTCCCTGGCCGTACTCTCCGTAGGCCAACCCGTTGAACACCGCTTTCTCTTCGAACGTGCCCTTGCCGGTGTTCTCGTAGTAATAGTTGGCCATCGCGTCGTTGGCCACGAAGATATCCGGATAGCCGTCGTCGTTGAGATCCGAAGCCACCGCGCTCATCGCACGTCCGGCGGCGTTATACAGCCCGGCTTCCTTTGTCACATCGGTGAAGGTGCCGTCACCGTTGTTGCGGTAGAGAGCGTCCGGTTGGCCGGAGTAGCTGAGCGGCCCCGGGTAACCGGCCGCAGCATAGTAGGAGCGGAATTCCCCCGCGTCGTATTTCAGGTAGTTGGCGACGAACACGTCCAGATCGCCGTCGTTGTCGTAGTCGAGCCACGGTGCGGCGAGGCTCCACCGAGAATCGGCGAGTCCCGACTTCTCGGAGATGTCGGCGAACGTGCCGTCGCCGTTGTTGCGGTACAGCACGTTGGCGTCGTAGTTCAGGACATAGAGATCGAGATCCCCGTCGGAGTCGAAGTCCGCCGCCGAGCAGCCGAACCCGAATCCTTTGTCACCGACTCCGGCCCTGGCGGTGACGTCGGTGAAGGTGCCGTCGCCGTCGTTGCGGTACAGCGCGTTGGCCAGCTTGCCCCGAAGATCACGTCCGCGGTTGTCGTTGACCGAGGCGGTCCAGGCGCCGTTGACGAAATACAGATCGAGATACCCGTCGCCGTCATAGTCGAAGAACATGGCGCCGGCGCCGGTACCCTCGACGATGTTGGTCAGGTCGTGGTCGCCGAAGCTGTGTTCGAAGCGGACCCCCGACGGCTTGGTGACATCGGTGAAGGTCGGCGACTGCGCTGCGATCCCGCCGATTCCCGCAAGACAAGCGACCATTAGTAGCAAGAGGACACGGGCCAGCTTCACCTCGAACCTCCTTCGGCTTTTTCGTCAGGATCGGTAGCCGGGATGCCGTTCCTCGGGGTGCCGAGATCGATCCACTCGACGAGGGTCGCCCGCTCGTCGTCCGTGAGCGACCCGGCGACCGATGGCGGCATCGTCGCGACCGCGCCTCCGGCCCGGTCGGCGTCCCACGGACGGGAGGTATCCCGGCCGAAGATGTGCCAGACCAGTGGGCTCGTGCGAGCGCTACCCGGATGCACGTAGTTTCCGATCCCCTCCACCGTCACGCCGTTGGCGTGGCACTTCGATGTCGCACACTTCGCAGAAACGATCGGGCGCACGTCACGCTCGAACTCGACCGTTCGCCGCCTGTTCGGCGGCAGGGTCAACGCGACGGACGGCCCGGCCAGGGCCTTCACGAAGCGGTTCTCCGGTGTGCTTTCCCCATCCTCGTGACAGCCGATGCATCCTCGTGTCTCGCGATTCCTGACCCAGATCCAGCTGCAGGACCGCAGGGCCATCCCGTTCTCGTCGAGCAGCTGAAGCTCGATCGGAATGTTGGCCGGGACCTCGATGTTGAACGAGCCATCGTCCTCGACCGCGATCTCACCCAGAAAGCGCCTCGGCAACATCGGCGGAGCGTCGGCAGCAGTCTCCGCTGCCGCTCCCTCGTCCTTCCTTCGGGGAATGCCCTCGAGCACTCGCAGGCGGACCTTCTGACCGGGGGAGATCCATTCACGATCCGCGAGATCTGAATCGTAGACGTTCAGGCCGTAGAGCACGCCGTTGGGGCGGTCGTCGGAGACCGGGGACGAGCGACCGTCCGGCCGTGGCCGGGCAGCGACGGCCTTGGGCTGGATATCGTGAAAGGCCGGGTCGTCGAAGACCATCTCGAACCGACCCGTCCGTGGGTCGAGCCGGACGACGCCGTGCGTGCCCTGCCCGTCGGGAGGGCGACGCGAGACGAGAACCGCTCCCCCGGGCAGCCCGGCAGGTGTCATGAACAACCCGTCACCCGGTGCGGTGATCGGTCGATAGGAGTGCAGGTTGCGGCGCAGGCTGACCGAGGCGAGCGACCCAGCACCGCCCCAACCGACCCGATCGCCCTCCACGAAGACGACGAGGCGCTCGTCGGTGACGCACGGCATGTGCTTGACACGGAGACCCTCGTCGCCGGCAAACAGCGCGTAGTCCAGGCCGTCGGTCAACACGGCGAACAGAGAGACGCGCCCGCGCAGCCCGTGCTCGAGAGTGCTCCGCTGCCAGCTCGAGAAAAGGAGTCGGCCGTCCGGCAGGATCGTCGGATCGAGATCGCTCGACGGGTTGAAGGTGAGACGACGGACGGACGCCCCGTCCATCCTGCATGAATAGAGATTGGTGGAAGGCTGGCTGCCGTACTCGTTGATCTCCCCCGCGCGCGTGCTCACGAAGGTGATCTGCTCCCACGGCCGGTCGGCCGTGATGACGTAGAACCGACCCAGGTAGATCGGATTGCGGCTGTCACCGGCATCGTCCGTGATCTGCCGGATCTCCGAGCCGTCCAGCTCCATCTCGAAGATGTCCCAGGGATCCGTGGCCTTGCGCTTGCCGGCGAACAACATCCGTGTACCGTCGAACGAGATGTCCGGATCGCAGGCGCTGTGGAACCTGCGGGTCAGGATGCGCGGTTCCTCCCCAGGCTCGACGAGGACGATGCGAGCCTCGTCGCCGTAGTCGGTACGCAACATGCCACCCGAGCCCGGAGCCGTCGCCTCCCGAGCAGCGTCGGGAGGAAGCTGGGTGAGGACGATCGCCTGGCGCGGAGGCGGATCGGACGCGGTCGACTTCTCGGCGGCCGGCAAGATAACGGCGGCCGAAAGGACGAGCAGGAGGAGCCCGGCGATGTATCGCAGGTTCGGCTGGTTACTGATGACCACTGTTCCCCATCGACGAGCCAGGCTCGACCGGAGCAAAACTCAACCCTCCCGGGGCACCGCCCCGGCTGATATCTTGCCAATTTGATACTCCGCACCGCGAGATCTCACCAGATCGAAAAAGACGGAATTTGTCGACTATGTGTGTGGTATTTGCCCGGAATCAGGCAACTGCCGCCGTGGCGGGTCTGCTTTTTGCGGGTGGGTTTCTCTACATGGCCCAACAATCCCGCCTGGTTCGCCACTACGTGCTCGGGGCATTCGACGGCCGGAGCTGAAGGGCCACCAGGCGGCCAAAAAGCGCTCCTGGGGTCGGTTTGACACCCACCCTAACGGTCCACATATTGGGCATCAGATGCGCGTTCGAACGTGGACGTGCGGGTTCGCCGCCCTCTCCTTGATGGCGTTCTCGCCCGCAATGGCCGGTACGGCCTTCGAGCCCGAGCGGGACATCGGGCTGGCTGGAATCCACCCCGTCGAGGGACCCTGTCTGGCGATCCGCTCCGAAGGAATCCCCACCGGCGCGGCTGTCACGTTGGTCAGCCCGCAGTCGCAGAAGATCCTGGTAGCCCGTGTTGCGGGTCCGCTAGATGGCTCGTGCGTCACCGGGTCCTATCCAGCGCTGCTCGGCGACCACGACGATTCCGTCTACCTGTTGGACTTGGTCGAAGGCACGATGCGGCCCGGCGACGTCCTCATTGCCACGCTGGTGCCTCCCTCGCGTTACGCCGTGCGCGGGCAGCGTGTCCGGGCAGAGCTCGACGGACGGGAACCGGAGGAGTCGTTCCGCCTCTGCCTTTCGGCCGAAGGACTACACCTGACGGTCTGGTCGGGGGAGCCGCTCACGGGCAGACGGCGTTGGCACGACTACCACTATCTCGGGTTCGAGCTGGACGAGGCGGCGCAAGACTGCACTGAGGCCGATTACTCCGAGCTCACCAGCCTCGAGCTGACGCGGGCCGTCACCCGGTTGGCGGCCGGTGTATCAACAGCCGAAGAATCTGACAAAGGGGCACTGGTCGATGCCGGGGAGTTCGACTGCCTCCCGATCGCGGTCTTCGGGTTGAAGGGCATACGGTTATGGCAGCCGGAAGAGACGATAGCCCGGGAACTCGGCAAACCGTCATCCATTTCGGAGGGATCGGGCGAGGACGACGGGGGATGGTACGACGTTCATACGTATCACTACCCCCGACTCAGGGTCGACGTCGTGCGCGGCATGGTCGACCGGATCGTTACCGATTCGTCAGGGACCGGCACCGCGTTCGGCGTAAACATCGGCGACAGCCTTAAAGAGGTCATCACGAAGCTGGGAAGCAAGCCGAGGGATTGGAAGGAAGGCGCCGACCAAGTCGATCTTGTCACCTGCCCGCAAGACGGCGAATGGATCCAGGAGGACTACGTGACCTTCCGGTTTGACGGCAAGCGGCACCTGGTCAGCATCGCCTTCGAAGCGAACAGGCCCTGAAGTCGAAGAACTGTTGTAAACCTCTTCGACTCATGGAGGCCCCGTTTCAACGCGCGGAGTTCGGCGGTGCCTTGCCCCAGCCGGTTCCCGGCTGCTCCACGCTGTAGTAGACCCTGATCTCCTCGACCTCTTCGAAGATTCGAGGCACGACCTGGACGTCCATGCCGATCCGGGTGTCGCTCTCGGCGATGGTCTCCCCGATCCAGGCCAGCAGGCGGCCGCCCTCGTCCAGATCCACCACGGCCACGGTGTACGGCACCTCATCCTCGAAGCCGGTCGGGGCGGCGTCGATCCTGGTGAAGGTGTAGATCTTGCCCTTGCCGCTCCACTCCTTGAACTCGAAGTCCCCGCTCATGCACTCGGGACAGTCGGCGCGCGGCGGGAACGAGACCTCCCCGCAGCCCTTGCAGTGGGTGCCCATCAGCCGGCCGTCCTTGAGGTGAACGGCGAAGTCCTGCACCTTGGAGTATGGAACAAAGCTGACCTTGCCGAACCAGCTGAACATGGCTCAGCTCCTTCTGAAGAGGTTGACGAAGGTGTACTGCCCGATGCCGCCCACGTTGTGGGTCAGCCCCACTTCGGCGTCGGGCACCTGGCGCTCGCCGCACTCGCCGCGCAGCTGTTTGACGATCTCGTAGGCCATGGAGACGCCGGTGGCCCCGATGGGGTGGCCCTTGGCCTTGAGTCCCCCGTCCACGTTGACCGCCACGTCACCGCCGATGTAGGCCCGCTTGTCCGCGATGAACGGCCCACCCTCGCCCTTCTTGCAGAAGCCGAGATCCTCGTACGCCATCAGTTCGGCGACGGTGAAGCAGTCGTGCACCTCGGCGACGTCGACGTCGCCGGCGCCGACGCCTGCCATCGCGTAGGCCTGCCGGGCCGCCTCTTTCGCTGAGGGCAGGCCGACCAGGTCGGGGCGGCGCAGCACTGACATGCTGCTGCTGGCGGCGCCCACTCCGTCGAGCCAGACCACCTTGTCGCTGATTTTCTTGGCCTTGCCCTCGGCGGCGAGAATCAGGCAGGCGGCGCCGTCGGCGTTGGCGCAGCAGTCGTAGACGCAGAACGGCGAGGCCACCGGGTCGGAGGCCAGCGCCTTCTCCATGGTGATCTCTTTGCGGAACAGTGCGTTGGGGTTTTTCGCGCCGTAATGGTGGTTCTTGATCGCCACCTGGAGCAGCTGCTCGTGCGTCGTCCCGAACTCGTGCATGTGCCGCGTGGCGAACATGGCGTAGTAGCCGGGGAAGGTGGTGCCGAAGACCGACTCCCACTGCACCTCACCCACGCGGCCCATCAGCGCCAGGATCTCGCCGGTGGTCAGCTCGGTCATTTTTTGACAGCCGATCACGGCGACGACCTGGTGCAGCCCGGACTGGATCGCCATCCAGGCCGTGCGGATCGCCGCGCTGCCCGAGGCGCACGCGACCTCGGTGAGCCAGGTGGGTTTGGGCGTGAGGTTCAGGTACTCCTGGACCACTCCCGCCACGGAACGCTGCTTGTGGTACTCGGGCACGGCGGCGATGACCGAAGCGTCCAGCTCCTCGCGGGAGAGGCCGGCGTCCTGCATGGCCAGTCGAAAGGCCTCGAACGCCAGCTCCTGAACGGTCGCGTCACTACGCCTACCGAAGACCCCGTGCCCGACTCCGACGACTCCGACTCGTGGCATCAGCTCCTCCGGAACGACTCTTAGATGTACTGCCCGCCGTCGATCTTGATCACCTCGCCGGTGATGTGACGCGCGCGGTCCGAGCAAAGAAAGGAGACCAGGTGGGCCACGTCTTCGGGTGTGGCGAAGCGGCCCAGCGTAGTCTCGGCCAGCG
>Ga0255055_10001618_pt1 | contig 16303 bp, 18 predicted proteins | sample JV7_2_27_MG_FD_188633 | JGI IMG/M metagenome (GOLD analysis project Ga0255055, IMG submission 188633) | Seawater microbial communities from Jervis Inlet, British Columbia, Canada - JV7_2_27 | ecosystem: Environmental > Aquatic > Marine > Inlet | place: Canada: British Columbia | collected... | reverse complement strand
TATTATTCGAGAATCACAGAAATCGATCTTAACTCTTTAGAATTAGCATCACTAAAATTTTTTGAACAAAAATAGGTATATATTTTATGTTGGAAATTTAACTTTTTCTAAAGCAACCTCAATGTCTTTTTCTTTTTTAAGAAGTACACCTAAAAAGGGGATACCTCGTTTAAGTTCGTCCAAACTTATTCCACTTTTTAACAAAACACCGATCCAATCAAGGAGTTCCGATGTCGAGGGCATTTTTCTCAATTTCGTTATAGCTCTTAATGCGTAGAAGTGTTTAAGGCATTGTTCCAATAGATTTTCCTTCAAATTAGGATAGTGAAGGTTACAGATATCTGTCATAAATTCTTTAGACGGAAATTCTATCCAGTGAAACACGCATCTTCGCAAGAACGCGTCAGGCAATTCCTTTTCGTTGTTCGAAGTAATAATTACAATTGGTCGAGTTTTAGCTTTTACAAATTCTTTTGTTTCTTTAACGTAAAACTCCATTACGTCTAACTCTTGGAGAAGATCGTTTGGAAATTCGATGTCTGCTTTATCAATCTCGTCTATGAGGAGTACGACTTGCTCGTCAGCGTCAAAAGATTCACCTAAAGGTCCAAAAGTAATGTAATCTTTTACATTATCAACGTTTCGATCATCGCTCCCAAATCGGCTATCGTTTAACCTTTGAACTGTGTCGTACATGTAAGCTCCATCTATTGCTTCTGTTGTGCTCTTTACATTCCATATGATAAGTCTTTTTCCCAAGGACTCAGCAATTGCATGAGATAACAGCGTTTTTCCCGTACCTGGCTCACCTTTTACTAATAAAGGTCGAGCTAAGGCAATAGAAACGTTTACGATATTTCTCAGTTGAGGATCGGCAATATATTTGATCTTTTCTGTATTTATGTCGCCTTTAAACAGATTAAATCCATCACTATTCATACTTAAATGAAATAAATTAAGAATTAAATATTTTTTGAATAAAAATTAAAAGAATTGGTAATAATAAGGGGTTTTTATTTTTTTACATAATACTCGTCGTAGAATTCAGCATTTTCTAGGAGTTGTTTTTTTGTACAAAGATTTCCGTGCCCAGGAACATAGGTTTCAATGTCTTTTTCAGCGTATTCTATTAAGGTATCGCGAAGTCTGGAGGGATTTGGAGGAGTTGCTATATTACTATTAGTAACCCAACTGGGGTCAGTTTTCTCGAATAATAAGTCTCCCATAAAGCAGATTTTTTCCCTTTCGAAGATCGCTAATATGTCTCCTTTCGTATGAGCTGCTCCTATGTAATTTATTTGAACGTGGTTTTTAGTACCTTTAATAGTAAAAGAATCGTTAATCATAAAATCTGGTAATCTTAAGTTGAAACTAGGTTTGCTGATTTCGGTATATGTATTTATATCATTCTTCAACTCTAGTATTTTATTTGGATTTTTTTCGTTTAGTAATGCTTCTTCGGTCCTTTTAAGTTCAGCAGGGGCTCTATCCTTAAAGTCTTTAAAGCGCGTGTCTAAAGACTCTTTAGCTTGTTTGAATGCTTCAAAGCTGCTTATGATAGGAACATTCATAGGAAATATTCGATTTCCAAATAAATGGTCCATATGATGGTGACTATTTATCAAAAAAGAAGGTTCCTTGTTAGTAAATTGTTTTGACGCTTTAATGAGGTCTACTGTTGAGTATGGATCCATAAGCGTGTCGAATATAACTAAATAATTACCAAGATCAAAAAATCCCGCATTTGAGGTGGGAAATTTGTCTGCTGACATTGCAGCAAATATCCCTGAATTTAATTCGTATAGATCAAAATAAATTGATTCAAACTCCAATTTTTTAATTTCCATTTTTTAACCACATCACTCTGAAATACGCTCCAATTTAAAGCACACGGGACGAATTCCATCTGGACAAGCCGTGTATATCATATCTTCTCCAGTCCAATCGGGAAAACCGCCACCACATTGTAAAATTGATATGTTTTTGTATAATCCATACCAAGCGTGGTGGCAGAATCCTTCCGGCATATTCCCTGATTCGTCAACGGTGAATTCAAGGCCTTCTTTCATTCCACATTTTTCAATTGGGCTTCCATCAACTCGTATAAACTCCTTTCCTATAATATCTTCCGGACTAAACTGCTTTACGACAGTAATTTTTACATTATCCATTTCTATTTATCACTTTTTTAAACTAGATTATTCTTTCTAATTTAAAACAAACAGGTTTTCGACCATCAGAACAAGATGTATGCTGAACACCTTCTTCATGACCATTGAAATTACCGCCAAAATATAGTACAGAAAGATCCTTGTAGATATCGCGCCATGCCCATCCACAAAATCCTTCGGGCATCTTTTCGATGTGGTCAACAATAAATTCCTTGCCTTCATCAAACGCACCGCAGCGAGTGATTTTTGTTCCAGATGTCGAGTAGACCTCTTGTCCAAAAACATCAATTGGGCTAAATTTTTTAACTACTGTAATTTTCACTTTTAATATTATTACAAAACACCTTATGTATAAATAGGACTAGGCACATTTATAGTCTTAACATTCGAAGTTCGCATATAGTTCGAATTAGAGCTCATACTCTACTTCATAGGTTATAAATAAAAGATTTAAGTAAACCCAGAGTAAATATTATTTAAACCTTAATTTAATTAAACAAAAATAAATCCATATAAAAATATCTAAGTGAAATTATATGACAGTAGATTCAGAAATGTTGGAAGAATTAAAGAAAATACGGGAAGCTTTAGCGCCTACACCTCCCCCTGAGGAACCAGCAAAAAAGAAAAACATGATACAAGAATTCAAAGATTTTATAATGAAATATAAAGTATTAGGCCTTGCTGTTGCTTTTATTATGGGGATATATCTCGGTGCATTAGTCCAGTCTCTTGTAGATAATTTAGTTATGCCCATTGTCGAGTTTTTTACACCAGCAGGATTCCAGTGGGAATTATTTACCTTAGGACCATTTAGAGTTGGAGCATTCATAGGAGATCTTATAACATTCATAATCGTGGCGATTGTAATCTTCTTAATAGTGAAATATACCGCGAAATTAGGACTTGAATAATATCATTACCATCATTAATCTTTTTTTTTTATTTTTTATTTGTAGAATCTCTCTACACTTTAGGCTTATTACAGCTCTTTTTTATGGCGCATTTGATTAATATTATTTCGTATAAATATTGATTCTAATTTTGGGAGAACTTCACTATTGAGTTTACCAATTCTTTCCAAGTATGCTTTCCTAAGTTTACTAATCTCGTTATTAATGACTATTGTTGGGTCAACAGAATTGAATGTTCCATTAATAGAAATCACCCATTCGTGTTGTTTCAGACTTTTTAGAGCGCTTATAACTATATTTTTGTCAACTTTCATAATTTCACTTAATAACGATTCACTTGCTTGTCCTAACGACATTAGTGTTGTGTATGTTTTAATTTCGAATTCAGAAAGATCTAATAATCGCATGGTGTTTAATGTTTTTTCATCAATTTGGGTGATTCGTGTTTTCTTTCTAAATGCAGTTTTCTCAATTTTAAGAAGATCGACTTTATCGGAAGTAGATATTTTATTAGTTTTAACGGCTTCATTGAAGATTTTTACTCCAATATCGGTACGCAATAAAACACTATTCCACTCATTACTTAAGGCTCCCACACTTCCAATAGAGATATCAGCTATTTCAGCACTAAAATCTTTACAATAGTGACAGCTATTCCAAGTATATTGTTTCGTCATTTTTATTGGTACTTGTTTAACCGAATCATCCTTCGTATACACACAAAACTTTCCTTCTGAAACATCGAACTTCTCTACATTACTTAACGGTATTCCAAGTTCTCCTTGAACAAAGGTTTTCAATAGATCGTAGGTATAATTCGAATAACAATAAAGTCCTATAATTAATTTGAACTTTCCATATTCGTCCGAGAGGGGGGATGATAATTGTAATTTTCTTACTGCGTGGATTTGGCAAGGGACACCAACAAATGCTAATTTTTCTAGCTTGAACTCCCTAATCGCTTCTCTATAAGTAATTAATGTTGGTGAAACCGTATATTTGGAACCAACGCATGCTAATATTTCATCAGGAGTTCTTGCAATTACTGGTTTTGGAAACCATTTATCGTCTTTATCTGTAAGAAGAACCCCGTCTATTAATCCTGAATCAAGAGCATGAATTAATAGTGAAGATACAACGCCTCCATTCTGAGCACTCCTCAATACAGTTTCGTCATTACTTTTTGCAGCAACTAATTTTTGGTAATACCCCAATGAATAGCTTCTACTCGCATCACCATTGAACAATTCTTTTTCAAACATTTCTGTTGGAAAATATGTTCTTGGACAATATCTAAAACAAGTGGAGCATTCCGGATCATATTCTAATAGCTTTGGTTCCTTTTCATTCATTCCAATCCGAGGACACAACGTGATACAAGCGCCACAAAATACGCAATTTTGTTTATCTATGACTAAATCATTTAAAGCTTGAAATCCAATATCAATATCGTTAGTTTGCAAGTAATTTTTAACTTGATTTTTCATTTCCATTTCAATTATCTCCGTTTATATTTCTATTGATTATTACAATACCCAAGCTATAAGCGTAACAAACCCCCCAACAACCTTTTCAAATAAATATAATTTTTCAAGCGAACAAAACCGCGAAAAAATTATACAAAAAGATCAAGCGGAATTGTTTCGCTTAGATAATTAATACTGCTAAGATAATAATACTGAAGGATATCAATATCCTTGCCAATCTTCTTATAGCAGTATTACTCGAGATCATTGTTATAAGATTATATTAAATAAGGCTTTATAAACTTTTACATGTTTTTTTAAAACATTAGTCAATTTGTAGATATATCTTTTTCCGATAGACTTATTGCATACGTTTCCTATTTTTTAATTCAATAAATTATAAAAGCTTGTTTTCTCTTCTAAACTGTGAATTATGAGTCAAAAAAAGGTAAGAATTGTCGTATTCTCAGATTATATTTGTCCTTTTTGTTACATAGGTTATTATCGCGTAGAACAGCTCAAAGAAAAGTTTGATCTTGAAGTTGAATGGCGACCTTTTGAAATCCATCCCGAAACACCAAAAGAAGGCACTGAATTGAGTAAATTACCATTTCCTAAAGAATATTTAGAGATGATGAAAGCAAATATAAAAAGACTTGCTGATGACGTTGGCGTTATATTTAAACTTTCGGATAAGCTACCAAACTCCCGGATGGCATTATTTCTCTCGGAATTTGCGAGGAAAAAAGGAAAATTTGACGAGTTTCACAAGTTAGTGTTCGATTCTTATTGGAAAGATGGAAAGGATATCGGCGATCAGGAGCTGTTATTGGGTTTAGCGGAGTCACTTGGTTTTAATAGGAACGAGATTCTTGAATATATTGATAGCGAAGAACCACTTAAGGAGTTAAAGAGATCACTCAATGAATTAAGGAAATATGGGATAAATGGCGTGCCAACCTTCATTATTGGAGATAAAATCGTGGTTGGAGCTCAACCATACGAAGTTTTTGAAAAAGTAATCAGAAAAGCTCTTGAAAAAGATCCGGTATTATAATATAATAAGATATTATTATAATCTAAAACAACATTAAATATTTTTTGACCAAAAAAAAAGAATTGCTAATAATAATGGTTTTTATTTTTTTTTTATAAAATACTTCACGAAAGTTGTAAACGCTCCACCAGAAGCTAGTAAGATTCCAACTATTAATACATAGATGGAAGCAAAAAATCCTATTATAATGCAGATAATTCCAATAGCTAGCATGATAATTCCATATATCTGTAGCGTTCTAATTGATTCCATTTGATGATCACTCTCCTCTGTTAAATAATTTTTTTTCTTTTCTATTTTAATAGATAAATTTTAAGAAGAAGTTATTTTTAAGGTTTTACTTATTTGTAAAAACCTAATTTTGCGGAACATCAAGTAGAGCCCTTGAAAGTGAACTAGTTTTATAATATAAGAAGATATTATTAAAATCTAAAAAAATATTCTTATGTAGTATACAAATAATTTTTGGTCATAAAAATGAATAGAAAAAATTTATGGTTAATTATTGGCGCTTTTAACGGCGCTTTTGCTGTTCTGGCTGGAGCTTATGGAGCACACATGATACCCATCGAGGGGTTTTATCCCGGCTCTACTCTCGTAACCTTTCAAAAAGCTGTGCGGTATCAGATGTATCACGCTTTTGCCTTAGTCATTGTAGCTTTTTTAGCACGCAATGTAGAGTTAAAGATGGTAGATATTTCTGGTTGGTTGTTTTTGCTAGGCATTGTACTTTTCAGCGGGAGCTTATACATCATCGTATTTACAGGTATGCAATGGATTGAATTTTTAACCCCCATCGGTGGTTTTGCCTTTACTTTTGGTTGGCTAGGCTTGATGTATGTAGGATTTAAGAGCAAATAAGTCAATAAATACTCAATAATCAATTTTATTTTTTATTTGTAAAGTTCTTTTTAACTAAATATTCAAATTTTCTGTATCTAAAGTTATTATTTTTACATTCGAGTTCATATATTATTATTGCGCTATTTCACATAAACAATCTCAATATCAATGGTATTATACCAGCAATGATAATGAAAATAGCACAGCAAATTAATGGGCTCCAGCGATCCAAAGTAGTATATTCTATTTTATAAATCCACTTAAGAATTCAAAAACTAACTTCACTTGGAATAGTTCACGAGGTCTTATTGCTACAATACCCGGAAAATTACCATTTTTTACTTCAAAGCTTACCTCTTTACTAGATTTTCTTAATTTACCAATATTTTTGATTGGAATTTCATACCCATCGCGAGGCAATTCCGTTCTGATTTTGTTCCTTTTGGAGTGTCCCAACAAAGGTACTACAATCAAATCCAAAATACTGCCAGTTGCATGGCTACCCCCTTTTACTTCAGTCCCACCCTGTAAAATGATTCTATTATTAGTAATAATAATTTTTCCAATACTCATTGTAACCTGAACTGGGTTTGGTCCCAAAAAAGTTGACTTGAATCGACCTGATGGTTTTATCTCTCGAATTATATGCCTAACTTTCCCATAAAATTTATAAAGTATTTTTTCTCCTTCGTTTAGATTTAGAACATATCCTTTTTCCAATCGTGTGGTAAACCTATCAAAAGGCATATTTAAATTTTGCAAATACCACATATTTCGAGCGATTCTAAAAGTTCTTCGGTTGATTCCACTGAATTCCGGCAAGCTTACAAATCTCTCGTAGTGTGGGATGTATGTACCATCTTTAATTTCTTCAATTCTATCAGTTAAATAGTGACTAATTTTTTCACTTGAGTCTTTATCCAAAATCTCTTACCTTTACAAATTTTATTTCAAAAATCTGTTGATGAAATTATCGAGTACTTCTCGCTATAGAATTAAAATTTATTTGAATTTAAAATCGTTTTCTTGTATTATCAGTTCTATACCTATTAATATCATAAAGATGTATATAAACTTTCAAAGAAATCTACCAGTAAACTCTACAATTTACATGTAAAACTCAAAATTGGGCTTAGTAAAAATAGTTATTAAAAATAAAATTCTCTACCCAAAAATCGTGACTGAAGCTATGCTAGATATGCCACCAAGAAGATTGATATCAAAAATTAATTAAGATAAGAATAAAATCGCTAAATCATTTCTTATCTAATATACTATTTTTAAATCTTGCATCGATGATATGGTTGTTCAAAAGGTTTATCACTGTAATAATGAGATATTGGAATGGAAATGGTCTTCAGACAACAAATTAATGCCACAGCCCTTTTGGACATCAATATTTTTAATTGACGGGTTGTTAATTGATGCAGGCGCTCCAGGAGGGGTAGATGATTTACGCAAATTTGTTAAATCTCTTGATTCCGAGAATATGATTGAAAAGTGCGTAATTACACATAACCACGAAGATCACTGTGGCGGGGGTCGTATGCTTCAAGAAGAATTTAGCATTCCCATTTTCGCTAGTAAACTGGCTGTTCCACTATTACTGAAAGAAAAGTTCTATCCCGATTATCGACAAATGACTTGGGGCAAAAATTACCAACCGTTCCAAGCTAAACTATTAGGCGATTCAATTATTTCTAAGTCAGGTAAGTATGTTTTCGATGTATTAGAGACGCCTGGACACGCTTCTGAATTAGTTACTTTAATTGAACGAAAACAACAGTGGGCATTTATTACCGATGCTGTTATGCCAAAATATCAATTGATATTTGGGAAGGATACAGATATTCCCGAAGACATCTCCCTTATTTTTCAATCAATTAATAAATTGTATAATTTCACAAAAGGTATGGATAATTTAAGTCTATTCACTTCGGGAAAGGGTGTTTTTAAAGGAAGATCGTTTTTAAAAGATAGGTTAAATGAAATTAAAATATTACATCTGAAAGCTCATAGATTTCAAAACGAGGCTAAACAAAAAGGACTACAGGATAAGCAACTTTTAAGGTATGTCTTAAAAAAAATGTTTAAACGGGAAAATTTTGTAGGCACACTTACTAGAGGAGGGTTATCTCACAAAAATCTAATCATTTCCTTGCTCGAATGGCCCATATTACTATGATTTTTTTTTTCTTGTATGTTTTTTAGTAGAGTTTTTTTTTATTATGAAGAAAGTAATTCCTATGATACCTCCTATTATGACTATAATCGTAAAAATTATTAAAAAGAGAGCTACTTGTAGAGTTGGTTGATAAGAAATACCTACGAGATTGACATTTATAATTTCATTATTCCATGACCATATGTAGCTTTTTCCATCTTCGATTTCTGAGGTGTTACATTGATTTGCATAGTAACGATAATCAGGTTGTCTTCCATGAACTCTAAATTCCACCTTTTCAGTAATATTACCGTTCCAAATTCTAGATGTCCCAACATCATATATAATATCATACTTACCAACAGAGTCATAATAAGCATTAATTCCCCTAGTTAAAGAATCGAAATTAAATTGTAAGTTCAGAGAATCATTTGTAGGAAAAGTTAAATTAAATATATAAGCATATCTATAATAATTTTCATCTAAATTATCTAAATAATTATTCCATATATCTGAAACATTATTTAAATATATGACATCATCAATATTTGTTGGATTTCCATTAACTTGTAGTGACTCATTAGCAACATATGACATATAAAATGGAATTGCTATAGTTATTTCTGTTGAATTATTTGGATTGTATATTGTATAATTTCCTTCAAAATTCCATCTGATCACATCTGGATAGTTGATAGCATCAACTTCAATCAATACATTAGCATCCGTTAAAGAAAGAGAGACATTTTCTTTAGGAAGGAATCCACCAATTATTCTTACAGGGGTTGGGTTAGCAGAAGTGTTTATTATAGTATAATCTTGAACTTTGATGAGTATTAACATTATAATTATGAATGAAAGATAATTTGATCTTTTCATTTTTAACCTTCAAATTTTAATAAGAATTGTATCATCTAAATTTATAAATTTTATCTTAAACTCATTAAAATTAATTATAATCTTGACACAAAAAAAAATAAAAAAAAATCTATATTATATTAAATAATTCAAACTCGAGGAGTCTCTTCCTTAAACTTAAGGATTAGGATGAAAGAGGTTATTGATAATGCTATTATTATAATATCGCTTATTATGCGTAAGATAAATGTTATACTTGTTAACCCTCCTAATGTTAGAATTATTAGGACTCTAATCTCGAGAAAAAGAACTAAAGAAGATAATACCGCAACTATGATTGGCATGACTTTATTTCTTTTTAGAGTAATTGTCAACACGCCGACCGTTGTATATACAATGGCATTAAATATTGCTACAATAAACATTACAAATAAATATATTAATCCCGCTATTATACCTGCAATCGCACCTGCGATAGCCTCACCTATATTATCGGCAGTATATTCGAACGAAAAGTCAAGAAAAATATACAAAGCTTCAGGTTCCAGAAATATTAAGGCAAAGATTGTAACAGTGCTTATAAGTAATAATACTCCTATGACAATTCTAAATGCTTTAATCAGTTTTTTAATTAATTTTCACTTCCATTTTGGATTTCAAGAAAACAATTTTTGATATTTGAAATTAGTTATGATACAAATCCTTAAATACATTTCTACAAAATTGTGAAATCAGAAAAAAAAGAAATTTTTTTTTTTGGCAGGAATTAAGAGATGGAAATCTCTTATCCAAGGTATCTCCTTTGATTTGCCGCCATTAGTATCTTTACAGACAGATCCTCAATTTTATTGTGTCTTAGTGAATCTATAATGTAATCAGTTATATTTTTGTGTTCCATATCCGTTTCATAGTCTATTGCTAATTCCTCCAACTTTGCGTTTATAGATTTAGGCGCAAATGATTGTTCAGGATTATAATACTTCAGAGCATCCCGAAGATCTTCTTCAAAATTTATATACTGAGTAAGAATAAAATCGTAATCTTTCTGAGTTAATGCGTTTAATCCAAGTAATGCTGGCGGTATTCCCATAGAACATAGAGATGCTGTGAAACCAATTGCACGAGGGAAAGAATGATCTCCCATTGTACGACCATAACCAAACAGTCCAATATGGAGTTTTCTCTTTCTTCGCTTCGGGACAAATTTTGCGATTTTGTTAATAAATGGTGCTAATTTCCAAACCTGTTTTCCATATTCTTCTGCATATCTTTCTACAATTTCAATGCATCTTTCTTCTTCCATATAATGTGGCCTACTTCTGGGTGTTTCGCAAAGTTGATTTATTGCTTTTGAAACGACATCTGGGGAATAATCATACTTGAAGGCCGATTGAAGGGTAAAAGTTTGCACACTAGGATATTCTTTTATTACTCTCTCAACTGTGTCTGGACGCAAATTTCCTCTAAAAGGCGCTGATCCTACTCCAATAATAGGATATAAATCTACACTAATTTCTTCCGACAATTGATGAATTCTTTGATGAGCTATTTTGTTTACTAATACAGCGGACACTAGCCCATAATTTAAAGCAGGGTCTGACCGTGCGAAAAAAATCCTCTGGTATTCAAAATCTTTATCACTAAGGTAGGCTTTTAATAGTAAATGAGAAAAAAGCATGTGCTGCTTATCCTCAACAAGAGGGATTACGTTTATATTATGAGGTTTAAACTCACCAACCCAATCTGAGATTAAAATATCTCCTTCAATAGTAGGATAAAATTGTTTTCCTACCACAAACTTATGATAATAATTATAAATTCTATCAAGCCCCTGCTCTGACGTTGTCATTGGAAGGATCACTTCAAAAATGGGAGCGATATCATCTTTGAAATAGAGCTTTGCAGCGTCAAATGACCGAGGGATACTTTCCAGAGTCTCAATTAGAACTTTTGCTTCTGCTTTTTCTTCGGCGGGATTTGGAACTCTTATTGTCAAAAAGATATCTTTTCCTAGCCGGTTCTTAGTAAAATAATCAGGGTATTTCGTTAAGAGTTTTTTTACAACAAACCCATCGACTTCTTTGCCCTCAGCATCCCACATTTGCTCATCGCACCCAAGATGTGAATAAGCATAAAAAGCTTCCTGAATTTCATCTTCACCTCCAAGATCAGGAGATTCAGCGAAAAAAGGAAGGTGGACATTATCGGGATGTTGGGTACTCATACAGCGAGGAATTTTCATCTTCTTAAATAAGTTAAATAAGTTTGATATTAAGATTGTTTAAATGAGAGGCAATTTAAAATTTAACAGTTGGTTTTATAAATCAAAAATTTACACCGAAAGGCAATTAGAAAGCTACATAGTAACGTGCGAGATCAAGAATTAAAATCTTTGGAATCTACTTATAAGATTAGATTTTCTTATTAGTACTTGGGTGTAGCAAAATTTAGATATATTTAGTTTTAAACTAAAAGTAATACTAATTGGGAGAGATTTAGTCAAAAATCGGTTAGTTCATTTAATTAAATCCTTTAATTTTTTTTCAATTTCATTCACTTCTTCTGAATTAGGATTTAAAATACACGATTTCACGGCATCTCCTTCTTGTATTGTTATTGCGCCTGACATTTTCACTCTATTTTTGATATGACTTGCCTCATTAGCTATGGCTTCTTTAAAAATTGACGCTATTTTGTTGTATTGCTGTTGAGTAATTTTTTTTTTCACATACTCTCCTCCATCATAAATCCCACTTGAACTAAATTTGGGTTTGACGGGATTATATTCAATACTTTCTTGTTCAATAATGTATTGGTTGCCATTTCCATCGCCGTAATTTATCACAATTTTCAACTCTTTTTTTATGAACTTTTTCATTTTATGAGTTCATTGTTCTATTTTCCATTACAATCTTATCAGGTTTCGAAATTGTTAGAAAAGTGAACCTCAAAGCTTTATAAATTACATAAACAAATTTTTATTATCTCAGATAGATATTTTAATTTACATTTCTTAAATAAAAATAGTAAATTCCAAGTCAGAATTCATATGACGAAATTCACAGATATAATACTACACAAGATCAAGCCAAATTGTGCTGTTTGGGAAATTACACTAAAATGTAATAGTAATTGTATTCATTGTGGATCAAAAGCAGGAAAAACGCGTCTTGATGAACTGAATACCGAAGAATCTTTAAATTTAGTTAGGGAAATCCATGATTGTGGTTATAAAGGAGTTGCTTTAATGGGAGGAGAACCATTAATTAGAGACGATTGGTATGAAATTGCGAGAGAAATCAAAAAAAATAAGCTAGAATTATCAATTGTTACTAATGGATTAACTCTAATTGATAACATTCAAAAATTAAAAAGCCTAAAAGTCGACTGCGTATCACTCAGTTTAGATGGAGGGTCGGCTAAAGTCCACGATTATCTTAGAGGTATTCCAGGAGCATTTGAAAAAACATTAAATGCAATCAACAGGTTAAAAGAAGAAAAATTACCAGTCAGTGTTATTACTGCAGTAAGTAAAACTAATTTAAATGAACTAGATAAGATAAAAAAAATATTATTAGATCGAAATATTGCTTGGCAAATTCAGATGGCAATCCCTTTTGGGCGATTTCCAAGAGAATTAACGATTTCGAGGGAAGAATTTTACGCTGTAGCATTATTCATTGCTATAAATACTAAAAAATATTCATATAAAAGATTACCAGTTATTGGTGCCCATTGTTTCGGCTATTTTTCAAGGTTCATACCAAATTTAGGGTTGGAACCATGGGTGGGATGCCAAGCGGGAATATCAGTTTTAGGCATTCAGAGTAATGGAAATGTTAAAGGATGTTTAACGCTCCCAGATGGATTTATCGAAGGAAATATAAGAACGCAGAGTTTAAAAACGATTTTGGAGAATTTAAGGGCAAAACAAAAACAGTTAAAAGGTTATTGCGTAGATTGTGATGTAGCAGATTTATGTCGGGGAGGATGCTTGGGAACAGCCTATGCATTAAAAGAATTTGATGAGCCTTACTGTCTAAGGGCAATCGAAAATAAATTGTTTCCATCGAAACAATTACCAATTAAAGGAAAAATGGATTCAACAATTTCAATATTAAAAAATATGTTTCAAAACTTAATATTCAAATAAACCGATAATGGAGGTAAAATAAAAATGTTAGAAAACTTTTTTCAATTGGTTAAAATTGGAAAAGAGTTAGGATTAAGTAAGAAAGAATTAAATAGAGTATTATTATTCAATAATACTAAAAATCCAATACTATACAAACTCCTAATTATAGCCGCATTTATTTTTGTAGGATTTGTCATTATTATTTTATGGATTGAAGCCTCAAGATATGTTTATTCACCAAATATACCACCAGATAACACTTATCCATCGGGAATTCTTTATTCTGCTGTTAGAATAAAAGATTTCAATAAAAGGAAAATGGAATCAACAGTTTCAATATTAAAAAATATGTTACTTAACTTAGTATTCAAATAAACTGATAATAAAATTTAATGGAGGTAAATAAAAATGTTAGGAAACTTTTTTCAGTTGGTTAAAATTGGGAAAGAGTTAGGATTAAGTAAGAAAGAAATAAATAGAGTACTTTTATTTGGCAATAGTAAATATTCAATACTATACATACTCCTAATCATAGCCACATTTATTGTCGTAGGAATTGTCATTATGGTTTTAGGGATTTTAGGGATTCAAGCCTCAAGAGATGTTTATCCTGCTGGAACATTATATTCTACTGTAAAAATAAAGGATTTCAACAAAAGAAAATAAATTCATCAATAGTGAGCAATTCTATAGCACCATCTTAGCGGACCAGAATATTCAAGCGTAAAAATAAAAGATTTTGAAAAATAAAATGAAGCTTAATATTGGTTGCGGAAAAAAATACGATCCCAATTATTGTAACATTGATCTGTATGAAGATTTGGTGGCTGATAGACTGATGTCAGCTTTTAACCTTGATTTTGAAGATGATGTTTGCGATGAAATTAAAGCGATTCACATAATTGAACACTTAAGTTTTTTTGAAACTATTTACGCTCTTAGTGAATTCTTTAGAGTCTTAGAACCTAACGGGAAGTTAATCCTTGAAACTCCTGATCTCGAGAAAACATGTCAGCATTATTTAAAAGCAAGCGAGGAACAGAAAAAAAAGATATTGGGATGGTTTTTTGGAATCCCTCATAAAGGATTGCAGCACAAGATTTGTTTTCCTCCTTACTTATTAACAGAATTATTATCCAACGCAGGATTTAGAGATGTTTCCACAGTATTCTATTATAACAATGAATCTATTCCTTCTGTTAGATTTAAGTGCAAGAAACTTGAGGAGGGTTATTCTCTTAATATTTTTCAAATCATAACAAAAATCCGAAAGACGATACTCGTTAGGAATTACGTTGATTTTACTGATTCGTTTATTTTAAAAGAGCAAGAAGATTTAATCGCAAAATTTGCTTCAGAATTACTAAGATTAGAGAAAAACGATAAAAACAATAAAGTTTTTGAGATTTTAATTGAAATTTTAATAAAGTCGCCTAATTTCGCTAAATTTTTTTTGGAAGCAATAGAAAATAAAGATCTTCTTTCCGAAAACGAAATAAAGATTATTTTTAACACAGCTGAAATATTAGTTGATTTGAATTTCCCTAATATTTTATTAAATTCTCTGAAAAAAGGATCACTTAAACCAGGGACCCAACAAATTGTTTTTTCTTCAATTAAATCGTTTGCTAAAAGTATTATAACGAAATTAAATCAATCCGAAGAAGATCGGACCAAAATAACAGAAAAATTAAAAAATATGTCTGAAAACATTAAGGAAACTGAAATCAACTTTTTTTCATTCAAATTAATTGAACAAAAATCGTTGGATTATTTCTACAAAGGGATAAAAGCTTTTTACTTGAAAAAGTACAAGATAGCACATAATAAATTTATAGAAGCTCTACGATTATATAGAGACGATTTATTTTATTATTGGAACCTAGCGAAAGTTTTAGCTAAATTAGAATTAGCAGAGCAAGCGATAAAATTCTATAAATTAACTTTGAGATTTTTGAGGTTAAAAAATGTTGAATTTAAGGATGAGATTAAACTTGATATTAAAAAAGAATTACACTGGGTAAGAAATAAGCAAGGACCAACCCCTAAATTTGAACCAGTAATCTCACTCGAAAAATATAGAATTTAAAAAGATAAAAATACTAATTTAATAGAAATACAACAATTAAAACTAATTCTCAAAGGAATTTAAGATAATGCCGTTTTCTGAAATAGGCTTAATGTGGGCATCTACCATATTAGCAAGTCTTTCTTTAAATTATTCTATAGGAATTCTTTTCGTATATAAATCAAAAAAAAATAACGCCCGACTCTTAGGTTATTTTGGTTTATATGCCATATTAGCTGGACTTACCGGGACTGGCACTTTAATTGATATAATTACGATTTTTCTTACGGGCTTTAATGCAGAGAATCCTAATAACTTTATTAGCGTAATAGGTTATATTTGGGTGGTTCCAGCTGGATTAATGATTATACTTGTTTCAGCGGAAATCGTCTTACCTAAAAAAAAATGGATAATAGTAGGATCCTATCTTCTAATAGCAATAACATATGGGATTTTAATCCTTATTGACCCCAATAATTCGTTTTCAGCAGAGTATCCTCAAAATCCTGGAGAAACAGTAATTTATGAGTATTTGGTATTTGAATCTCCAGCAGGAATTTTCTATTTAGTTGGTCTTCTTTATATGACACTTTTTGGAGTATTAGGGTTTTTAATAAAAGGAATCAA
>Ga0255055_10001617_pt1 | contig 16304 bp, 15 predicted proteins | sample JV7_2_27_MG_FD_188633 | JGI IMG/M metagenome (GOLD analysis project Ga0255055, IMG submission 188633) | Seawater microbial communities from Jervis Inlet, British Columbia, Canada - JV7_2_27 | ecosystem: Environmental > Aquatic > Marine > Inlet | place: Canada: British Columbia | collected... | reverse complement strand
CACAGTATCGGCTTGAATTACGGTCGCACCGGACCCGCCTGGTTTCTGTCGCCGCAGTTCCGACCCAACGAGGAGCTGATCGAGATCCGGTACCAGTGGCGCCCGGCACGCTTGCCCCTTCTGGAGTTCCGCGTCCGAAGACGGCAAGATCTCGATCAGCTCGTTGGAACGCTACAGAAGGGAAACGTGCTGGACGGGTACGTGCGTCTGACCTGGGAGTTCACGATCAAGGACCATTGATAGGCATGGTCCAAGACTACAGCAAAAGACCTACGGAGCCTCGGGCAAGCCGGCCTTGCCCAGTCCCTCGATCAACTGGTCGGTGAACGACTCCGAGAAGGCGTGGCGCTCGAGCAGCTCTCGCCGCAGCATGTCGATGTTGAGTCCGTCGAAGCCCGCTTGTTTGCCCAGCTCGCCCCACAGCGCACGAAACTGGTCGAGCGCGGGTGCGGCCTCGTCGATTCGGCCAAGCTGTCCCAGCGTGGCGGCGAGGAACAGCGGCTCGCGGAAGTCTCCGGAGCCCATCACGCCGCCCTTGGAATGAACGAGCGCCTGCTCGTACCGGCCGTGGACGTAGTGATCCACGAACAGTGGAAAATCGACCCAGACCGGAGGATGCGGGATCAGCTCGATCGCCCTGTTGGCCATCGGGACCGCCGTCTCGAACTCCCCCTGGAGGGCCAGGTAATGGGCGAGCAGCGTCAACACGATGACATTGTTCGGGTTGATCTCGACGGCGCGCAGCATCTCGGCGATCCCGCGCTCGTCGTCTCCTGAGAAAAGAGCAGCCAGCCCCAGATGGCCATGGGCCAGCTGGTTGCTGTCGTCGAGCGACACCGCGCGCTCGGCCACCCGTAGCGCGCGCACGCGCGAATCGTACTCGCCGTCGGGCTCGTTCCAGCGGTGATGAAACTGTTCGGCATACAAGTAGGCCAGCCACGCCAGGCCCTCGACGTAGTCGGGCTCGGCCTCGACGACCCGCTCCAGACAGTCGCGTGCCGCCAGGTGGGTCTCGGGCGAGTGGTTTTGCAGGTAGTCGTAGGCCCGAAAGACGCAATCGCGACCTTCGAGGCTCGCAGGAGGCTTGCGCCGTGCGCTCGGAAGCTCGGCGCGTGCCAGGGCTCCGTACGATCCGGCGATCTCGCCGGTAAGCCCCTCGCTGAAGTAACGCTGCTGCGGGTCGCCGCCGGCGTTGACGAACGGCAGCACGGCGATCTTGAGCCCGGAGACCACGGAGTCTGTGGCTGGCGGGTTCGAGCCGTCGTCCTCAGCGCCGCCTCTGCGCAGTTGCCAGACGCCCACGGCGATCAAGAGCAAGATGGCCGCGGCAACGAGCGTGAGCAGACCCCGTCGAGACGCGGGACGGCCGGCTGCCGGCGCCGCTTGCACCGACGCCGTCGAGTCCCGCCGCAGCCGTCGCAGATCCGCGGTCAGGCCGGCAGCGCTCTGGTAGCGCAGCGCGGGGTCCTTCTCGAGCGCCTTGTTGACGATCCGCTCGAGCTCGGCCGGCACCTGGGCGTTGAGCTCCACCGGTGCCGTCGGCGCCCGGTTGAGGATCGCGTCGAACACCGCGGCCGACGTCATGCCGCCGAACGCACGACGGCCGGTGATCATCTCGTACAACACAACGCCGAGCGAGAACAGATCCGTGCGCGCGTCGAGCGCCTTCCCGAGCGCTTGCTCGGGAGACATGTAGGACACGGTGCCCATCACGGAGCCGGGGATCGTGGCGTCGAGCGACGTGTGCGTCGCGTCGTCGGGCCCGGGCTTCCCATCCGGGCCGGCCGACAGCTTGGCGAGGCCGAAGTCCAGCACCTTAGCCTGCCCGCGGTCCGTGATGAAGATGTTGGCCGTCTTGATGTCTCGATGGATGATGCCCTTACCGTGCGCCGCATCGAGCGCATCGGCGAATTGGATCGCGAGATCGACTGCCGCCTCGACCTCCATCGGCTTGCCGCCGATCCGCTGCTGCAGTGACTGCCCCTCGAGCAGTTCCATGACGATGAACTGCCGCCCTTGCCACTCGCCGATGTCGTAGATCGAGCAGATATGCGGGTGGCTGATCGCCGAGGCGGCCCGCGCCTCCCGCAGGTGGCGCTCGACGGCCTGCGCGTCCTGCACGCGTTCCTCAGGTACGAACTTCAGCGCGACGTGGCGATGCAGCCGCGTGTCCTCGGCCTTCCAGACCACACCCATCCCGCCCTCGCCGATCTTCTCGATCAGGCGGTAGTGGAGCAACTGCTGGCCGGCTTCGATGGGCACGCTGCCGTCTCCTCGACTGAACCGAAGGGCTGAGTTTAACTTAGGATCCGGAGATGGCGGCGTTTCAAGCCTTTTTAAGACGTTGCCATCTTTTTTTGCCCAGGGGTTCCATGGGCTTGCGTGGGGTTTGCGTAGAGTTCTCGCCCCGGCGTGGGCGACGACATACACGTCGCGGCGATCGAAACACCGCCGCTCGAGTCTCAGGGGTCATGAGCAGCCGGCACCCGGAACCTCTTGTTCTCCGGTGTCATCGGGAAGCAGGCTTGCGCTGAATCCTTGAGGATCTTCTTCGTGACGCTTGAGCAAACTCTCCAGTTCTGAGAGCGCCTGCTCACGAGTCGACAGGCCGTAGCCGTAGATCGATAATGGGCCGATCAGTTTGAGGTAGTAGTGGTTGGCCGCATCGTGCTGGGTCGAACAGGCACTCGGGTTCCGGGCACTGCGCAACAACTCATCGAAAGTCTCCGCAAATCTCTCGAGGGTTGGCTCGTCAAGTAGGTCCTTCGGGATCTCGGGAAACCGTGTCACCAGTTCCAGGATGGTCATTGTCGTTTCTCCCCGTTCTTCACCAAACGATTGCCTAGAATCCGTCAGCTGGAGCACAAAGGAGGATCCGCCGGATCCTCGAGGGGCTCCGCTCAGCAAAACCACGGTTCGGTCAGCCGAGGAGGGGAAACCGTGGTCCTGGCGGGCAGGAACCGAGTGATCTGTGGCGGCGATGTCGCGCGATCCACGGCAAAAGCCGCATCCCAGATGCGTTCGAAGGTCCGCTCGGAGTCCTCCTGATGGAGTGCGGCGTTATGCACAATCACTTCGACCTCGCCGTGCAGATGGTCCATCCGGGGGTCTGGATGTCTCCAGATGTAGGAGAAGCGCTCCTGCCTGAGTCCGACGAGATGAGGTTGCATTGCGTCGAGCTCGGCTAGTGGCGAGCCCGGAGGGATCAGCAGGCGAATAGAGAACTGAACCAGATCGATGTTCCGGATCAAGTTGTCCCGGTCGACCCACCTCAGGGTCTCTTGGTAGTCTTCGAGCCTGGTCCACGGCGTGAAGGCCACGAGCGACGGACGCATGGGGATTCCGGCGCTGCGAAGTATGGACAGAGCTGTGAAGACATCCTCCTGGGTGTGGCCCTTCATCAGATGCCGTAGGACTGTGTTACTCAAGGACTCCACTGCGGAAACGACGAAGGCACAGCCACAGGCGGCAAGCTCGTGAAACCGTGTACGGTGCTTCAGGATGTGCTCCACCTTTGTCGTAATATCGAAAGTCAGCTCGGGGAACTCTTTATGCATGGCCCGCACGATGGCCATCGCGTGCCCCGGTCCGTTGAAGAAATCGGGGTCCGAGAACGTGATGTGGGTCGCGCCCTCACGCACCAGCTGCCGGATATCCTCGAGCACCACGGCGCGAGGCACGACGAAGAAGCGACCAGCGTAGACTGGAGGGATGGGGCAATGGCGGCACAGATGCAGGCAGCCCCGACTGGTCTCCACCGCTGCCGCCAGGCGGGTCTCGCCGTTGGCTTCGAGCTTGGCGTAGCGTCCCAGTTCGGGTAGCAAGCCGCGGCTGGGCACTGGGAAAGCGAGCCGCTTCAACAGCGGTTTCGTTGGACGCTCGGCGAGCCACAAGCCCGCCACCTGCTCGAGCGGTGAGTCGTCGTCAAAGGCCGCAGCTAGGTCGACCAGCGACTCCTCGAACTCGCCCCCCGTAACTGAGTCGGCTAGGCCGGTTTCGAGCAGGTGCTCGGCGTTGAGGATGCCGTAGAGTCCGTAGAAGCAGATGTGCGCTTGAGGCGCCACGAGCCGAAGACGCCGTGCTGCGCGGACGCCGATGTGCAAGGCCGTATGCATCGGTACCGAGATCGCTACGAGCTGGACCTGACGCCACGCGGCCCGTTGCTCGAGCGTTTCCAGGCCTTCAACTGCCAGGTCGACCGCAACTGGCTGGTACCCCGCTCGCTCGAGAAAGCCGAGAGCGGAGGCGGCGGCGAGCGGTTGGTGGCCCAGCTCGTAACACGAGACGATCAAGATTTTGCCCGGCTCGCGCACCGCAGCCAACCTACTTTGAAGGCTGGTAATAGGGGTTGGTGCCAGCGGCGTGGTCGGTCACGTCCATGACCTTGGTGATCTGGGGCACGTCCTCGAAGAGCGTTTTCTCCACGCCCTGCTTGAGCGTGACGTTGACCATGCCGCAGCCCTGACAACCGCCGCCGAACCGAAGGTAGGCAGTGTCGTCTTCCACCGCAACCAGCGACACCTGCCCACCGTGTGCGGCTATCGCCGGATTGATCTTCTCCTGGAGAACCGTCTGCACGGCCTCCGCGACGGGCCCCGACGGTCGGGGAATGCCGGCATTCGGCGCGTCGACCTTGAACCCGCTCTCGGTCAGATCGTCGATGAAGTCTATGGTCGCGTCCTCGAGGTGCTTCGCACTCTGCGGGTCCATGTAGACCTTGAACTCGCCCACGTCATCGATCTGGTCGTCCTCCCGGACTTCGCCTGGAGCGACGAAGTTCAGCGCAAATTCGGGCTGGTGAGTCCCCGCGTTATTCACGATGACACGCAGACCGTGTCCCTGGCGACCCTCCGCCTCGATGGTTTCCCGGAACTTCTTTTTGGCGACTTCGGTAACGGTGATCATTGGAATCTCCTGCGGTCGTCCGTTAAAGACGGCGACCGGCTACTTCTTCGAGCCGCTCCAAACCTTAAAGAACCGCCCAAAGATGCTGTCCCCCGCTGAAGCCTGATCGCTCGGCTCATCGGAATGCAGAACATCCCTGATCTTGGAGGCGATCTCGAGAAAAACCATGGCCTGAGTCGACTCCGGCGCCGAGGCGACGATAGGCTGGCCGTTGTCTCCGGCAGTGCGGATCGCGGGGTCAAGGGCCACCTCGCCGAGGAACGGAACCTTGAGGCGCCGTGCCTGCTCCTGGCCGCCACCATGGTCGAAGATCTCGGTTCGCCCGGAGCAGTGGGGACACAGAAAGTAGCTCATGTTTTCCACAATCCCCAATACCGGCACGTTCACCTTGCGAAACATCGCCACCCCTTTGATCGCATCGGCCAGCGCTACGTCCTGCGGTGTCGTGACGATGACCGCGCCGGCGAGCGCGACTCGTTGGGAAAGCGTCAGTTGGGCATCACCGGTTCCAGGCGGCATGTCGACCACGAGGATGTCGAGCGCCCCCCAGGTCACGTTTCCCAAGAGCTCCACGATCGCCTTCATCACCATCGGACCGCGCCAGATCACGGCACTGTCGGGGTCGACCATAAAGCCCAGGGACATAAACCGTACGCCGAACCGCTCGAAGGGAACGATCCGCCGCTGTCCGGCAATCAGGCGGGGTTGCTCGTGTTGACGTCCCATCATCAAGGGTATGGAGGGACCGTAGATGTCAGCGTCGAGCAGTCCGACGTGCGCACCGTGGCGGGCCAGGGCGGTCGCGAGGTTGACCGCCACGGTGGATTTGCCCACGCCTCCCTTGCCGGAGGCAACGGCGATGGTGTACTTGACTTGCGGGATCAGAGAGCTATCCAGCGCGCCGGCCTGAGCCACCGATGGTTTGGTTCCAGCCATTTTGAGCGCCGGCGCGCCCCCTGATCCGCCGCTGTCAGCGATGTCGACCGAAACCACTCCCTCCAGGACCTCAACCGCCGCGCGTGCGTGCCCTCGAATCTCAGTGGCGACCACCGATGTCCCACCGGACCCAAGTTTGATCTTGAAGCGCACCCGTCCCTCATCGACCTGCAGTTCCTGGACAACGCCGAAGGAGACGATGTCTCGTGTGAATCCCGGATACGGGATCTTCTCGAGGGCGGCCAGAACGTCTTGATCGGTGACGGCCATCGTCTGTCTCCGCGTTAGGCTCGAGGAAAGACCGGCGCGCGTGTTGAGAGGTACCTCTTGGCCGAGTTGGTGACCATAGAGACCATGCTTATCAGGCCAATGTTCTTGCCCATGGACAGCTCCCGACCGAAGATGTCGTAAACGATCTCCCCAGAAACCCGGGCCACCTGCTCGGGAGGCGCTCCAGACAGCGCCTCGTCCAGGATCACCGCCAGTGCCATCGCGGAGATTCCCTGCGGGCTCTCCACCGCGAAGTGGAACTTGAGCGTCTGGATACGGTCCCCGCGGTCGTGGAGCGTCCCGAGCAGATCGAGCAGCTTGGTCAGCTTCTCGGGGCTATCTTCCATCGGTTACGGCTTCTCGATCGGCACGTTGACCAAGTTGCCCCACTCGGTCCAGCTGCCGTCGTAGTTGCGAACGCGCTCGAAGCCCAGTAGATGAGTCAGCACGAACCAGGTATGGCTGCTGCGCTCCCCGATTCGACAGTAGACGATCACATCGTCCCGCGTCTCGAGCCCATGCTCCTCCTGGTAGATCGTTCGCAGCTCGGACGCCGTCTTGAAGGTACCGTCCTCGGGGTTGATCGCCCGGGCCCATGGGATGCTGGCCGCGCGGGGGATGTGGCCGCCGCGTAGCGCGCCCTCGTTCGGGTAGTCGGGCATATGCAACCGCTCTCCCGTGTACTCCTCGGGGCTCCGCACGTCTACCAGGGGCAACCCACCCTCGATGTGGCGGAACACCAGATCGCGAAAGGCGCGAATCGTGGTGTCATCCCGCTCTCTGGCGGGGTACTCGGTGGCCGGGTAGCTGGGCGTCTCACGGGTCATCTCCCGCCCTTCCTTGCCCCACTTGAGACGGCCCCCGTCCATGACCTTCGCATTCGTGTGGCCGAAGAGCTGGAACACCCAGTAGGCGTAGCACGCCCACCAGTTGTTCTTGTCGCCGTAGATGACCACCGTCGTCTCGGGCGTCACGCCGATCCGGCTCATTAACTTCCGAAACCCCTCGCTGTTCACATAGTCGCGGCGCAACTGGTCATTCAGATCGCGCACCCAGTCGACCTCGACGGCGCCGGGAATGTGGCCACTGCCGTAGAGGAGCTGATCCTCGTTGGACTCGACGATGCGCACGCCGGGGTCCTTCAGGTGCTCGGCGACCCATTCGGTCGATACGAGCACGTCCGGGTTGACGTAGCCACGCTCGTGAATCTGGGACATCTCGACCTCCTTAGAGTTCCTGACTTTCCCCCGCGCGCAGCGCATCGATCTTCGCCGCAAGGATAAAATCACTCTCGGTCAGCCCGTCGATCTTGTGCGTCCAGATCTTCACGCGCACTCGTCCCCAGGATAGGTGGATATCCGGATGGTGTCCCTGCTCTTCGGCTATCTCCGCCACCCGGTTCACATAGCTCAGGGCCTTGGCGAAGTCCTCGAACGCGAACTCCCTGGTCAGATGGTGTTCGTCGATGACCTCCCATCTCTCGTCGAGCTGGCGCTGGAGCTCCGTGATGTGGTGGCCCGTCACTGGCGGGACATCTCCACGACAGGGCACGCACCGTCTACTCGCTAGACTCATTGCTCCCTCCTGCATCGCGTTGGGCGACCCAGCTCCGGCCTAGGAGCCAGTAGAGTAAAACTATACAAAAAAGTATATTTTATGGCAAGAGATCTCTGGGAATGCCGGCCGTCGTCGCGTCAACGGCCGGGACTGGCGTGTGGTTCGCCGGGACAAATCTTGATTTTGAGGTATAGATTTGACACGATTAGCTCTCGAGGCCTGGATGTTTGGCCTGGAGGAAGGACTATGAGGCTGACCGCGCAAGACGATTATGGTCTCCGCTGTTTGTCACACCTGGTACGGGCCGGCCTTTCGGGGTCCGTCACCATCGCGGACATCGCCGAACACGAGTCCCTGTCGACGGCCAACGTGGCGAAGCTCATGCGGCAGTTGCGCCAGGCTGGGCTCGTGACGAGCATTCGCGGTCAGAAGGGAGGTTACCGGCTCGCTCGCCGGCCCCAGGATGTCCGGCTAAGCGACGTGCTCGAAGCGCTGGGGCAGCGCCTCTACTCGCCGTGCGTCTGTGAGCGCTACTCCGGCCACAGCGCGGAATGCGTTCACGTCGCCGACTGCCCGATCCGCGCTGTATGGTCTGGTCTTGACCGACTGGCTCAGGCGTTCCTGTCGTTGAGGACGCTATCGGATCTTGAGTGCACGGAGCGTGCAATGACCCGCCGCATCAATCAAAACATGCCGGAGCTACTGAAGCTCGTCAGGCCCAATCGGTAGACTTGTCGTCTCGGCCGTAAGCAACTGCCTTGCCGGACATCGCCCGAGTTTCCTTAAACTTGATTAATAGGTATACTTTATGCGCTTTGTCTTTCTTGCCGGAAAGGTGTTGCTCGATGCCGCGCGAGAGGCCGTTCCCGGAGCTACTTTCCATCTACTTCCGCGAGATGGGCGCCTCGCAGCTTATCGACAAGCGGCGTGAACAGGACTTGGCGCGTGAACTCCAACAGGCGCGGTGCGCGCTCGAGGCTGTTCTTCGGGAGCTTCCGGCGGCGTGCCGTGCCCGCGTTCTAGAAACCGCGGCCACGAACCAGTTGCAGCGCGGGGCGCGTCCCTTCCACCGGGTTGGAGCGTCTTATGAGAGGCTCCTGCAGTACCACCAAGGGCATCCGGATGACACTACGGTTGCATCGTTGGCCCAGCGTGCCAAGCGCTGCAAGGCTCGGCTTGATCAAGCTCGCGAGGCACTGATTCTGGCCAACCTGCGCTTGGTCTTGCATATTGCGAAGAAGTATACCAATCGCGGCATTCCCTTTCTGGATTTGATCCAGGAAGGAAACATTGGGCTGATGAGGGCAGTCGAGAAGTTCGATTACCGGCGAGGGACTAAGTTCTCGACCTACGCCTATTGGTGGATCAAGCAGTGCATCGATCGGGCCATCGATGAGAAATCACGGCTCATCCGGCTTCCCGTTCATACCAATGAAAAACGGAGGAAGATCGCACGGACGGCTCGTCATCTGACGCGAAGCCTTGGCCGGAGCCCCTCACGGCAGGAGATCGCGCACGCACTCGGGATGCCTCTTGCGTGGGTCAAGAAGATACGGGACGCATCCCAGGACACTATCCCCCTTGACGACCTCGCGTCCGAGCAGCGCCTCGACCTGCTGTCGACCCTCGCCGACCCCAGCGCTCCACAACCCCTCGAGTACACCAAGCGGCGCGAGCTGAAGGTCCGGATCGACCAAGCGCTAAAGACCCTCGACCCCAGGGCGGAGAGAATTGTCCGCCTGCGATATGGAATCGACCACGCGCGAGCCTATACGCTAGAGGAAATCGGCCGCATGATCGGGCTTTCGCGCGAGCGAGTGCGACAGATCCAAGATGTTGCTCTGCACCAGATCCTGGCCAACCAGGAGCGCTGGAAGCTCCGCGAGCTGGCCAACTAGGAGTTCCTGTGGTTGATTCGCAACGAATCACGTGCAGTGAAGCCCAGTTTGACGACGATCGACTTCGTGGATGGCCTGCAGGGTTCGGGGTTCACGGTCAAGAACCCGAACTCCGCGGGTTCCTGCGGCTGCGGGGAAAGCTTCTCGGTGTAACCCGCGCGGGGGATGACGTGCTGGTGGGTGCCAGGCTTCACAGCGTCCGATGCCGAGTGCACGGCGAAAACGATGCCAGTCATGGGTGACGATCGCCATGAAGACCATCCGATCGAACGGTATACCTGCGGGCGGCCTGAGAACTTGGCGACGGTGTTGGCCTACCATGAGCGGTCCAAGCACCACCCTTACCGGTACGCGCGGTCGCTCGGCTACATGGACTGGGCGACACAGCCCGACCCGTTTCGACGTTACACGCGGGCGCCGCTATTGCCTCTCGACCTTGTTCCACCGACGGGCAGCCCAGCCTACGATGCCGCATTCCGGCCGGGAGCCATTCGGCCTGCATCGCTCGGGCGCCAGAGCATCTCTCAACTCTTTCAGGACGCACTCGGCCTGTCGGCCTGGAAGCAGTTCGGTACTCAACGGTGGTCGCTGCGCGTGAATCCGTCGAGCGGCAACCTGCACCCCACCGAAGGCTATCTCTTGAGCGGTCCTATCACGGGCGTTTCCGACATCGCAGCCGTTTACCATTACGCGGTGCACGATCATGCCTTGGAGCAGCGACTCACCCTGTCTGCTGCCGATTGGGAGGGACTTGCGGGTGAGCTGCCCGAGTCGAGCGTGCTGATCGGTTTGACGTCGATCCACTGGCGCGAAAGCTGGAAGTACGGCGAACGCGCGTTTCGCTACTGTCAGCATGACGCCGGCCACGCCATCGCCGCGATCGTTATCGCAGCGGCGGGTTTGGGTTGGACAACCCATCTGTGCGGTGAGCCAACCGACAGCGAGTTGAGCGCCTTGCTCGGCATTTTTTCCCAGGATGATAGGGAGGCGGAACATACGGACTGCCTGCTCCTCGTCAACACGCACGGGTCTGACGGCTCTCCGGCTAATCCGGTAGTCAGAGGGCTTCGCCTCTGTCCCATCGCGCTACAACAACCGCATTCGGGGCGGTGGGCTGGAACGCCGAACCGATTGAGCACCGAGCACCATGATTGGCCGGTCATCTGCGAAGTGACTGCAGCAGCCGAAAAGACACATCCCCTGTCGGTCGAGACGAAACCGCTCGAACCGAGCCACGATCTCGAGTGCTCATCGCTCGAGCATTCGGTCTCGTTGCGCCACGTGCTCCATCAGCGTCGGAGTGCCGTCGCAATGGACGGCACGACGACGATCCCTCGCGCGCTTTTCTATCGCATGATGCTTCAGGTGTTTCCGAGCGAGAAGCAGATCCCGTTTTCCACGCTGCCATGGCGGCCGCGGATCGATCTTGGATTGTTCGTTCACCGCGTTCAAGGCCTCGAGGCCGGTCTCTATCTTCTGGCCCGGGATCCCGGACGCACGGCGTCCCTAAGAGCAGCGATGCAGTCAGAGTTCGAGTGGGCCACCCCCGAAGATTGTCCCGCCGGGCTCCCGCTGTTCCGTCTTCAGACAGGCGATGTTCGCAGATTGGCCGCGGCGGCTAGTTGCGAGCAAGAAATTGCCGCCGATGGCGTGTTCGCTGTCGCCATGCTGACCGAATACCGGGCTAGCCTCGAGCAAATGGGGCCGTGGTTTTATCGACCCCTGTATTGGGAGACCGGTATGCTTGGTCAGGTGTTGTATCTGGAGGCCGAAGCGGCTGGTATTCGCAGCACCGGCATTGGCTGTTTCTTTGACGACCTGACACATCAGGCCTTTGGACTCTGGGGAGACCAGTTTCAGGTGCTCTATCATTTCACCGTCGGGGGGCCGGTCCACGATGTTCGGCTTCAGACCCACCCGCCGTATGCCCACCTTGACAGGCCGGTAGGGACTACGAACGAGAGCGCCATCAGTAGAGGTGCCGGGAAGATGTGAATTCCGTTTCGAAGCGCCAGGTGTTGTGGCGATCAATGCAGTAGCAGGCTGACGTTGTCCGATTCACCAACCATCGTTTCTCTGATTGCAAGTGCCACAGAAACTGTCTGCGCCTTGGGCCTTCGCCGAAACCTCATCGGAGTTTCTCACGAATGCGACTATCCTGAAGACGTCAAGGGGCTGCCAACCCTATCCCGACCGAAACTGAATCCGAAGCAGCCAGGGCATGAAATCGATCAGCGCGTCCGCGAGCTGGTGGGTGATGGATTGAGTGTCTACGCGGTGGATGTCGAAACACTGCAGCGACCTGCTCGATAACGCTCAAGGATACCGCGATTTGTTCCCTGTACCCGAGCTCTCTCGAACAGGTCTGCCCTGACGTTGGCCAACATGTGGATTGCCTGCGCCAACTGAGGTCGTGCCCCGGCGTTGCGATAGATCGCGACAGCGTCCACGAGTTTTTGATGGGCCTCGTTGATCAGCGCTTCTCGCTCCCTGCCGGAAGCCGAGAAAGACAGGCGCCGAATCGCCCAGGCGCTCTTCATCATCTCGGTAGCGTCATCAATTTCTGCCAACGTCCTCCCCGCTCGTGATCCAGTCGTAGTCTACGGCTGTACCCCGACCAACTGCATTTTCTCCGGCCGTTTGCGTGGTCCGTTCAAAAACCTCCCGAGCCACGTGTAGCGAACAAGGGTCTGGTAGATGATCAACAGAAACGCGGAGACAACCCCCCAGACCAGCGTGAACTTCACGGTCGCGGGCAAAGGCCAATCCCTGACCAACATCTGAGCGCCAATGATCAGCGGTACGTGGGTAAGGTACAGCCAGTACGACGAGTCCGAGATATACCTGATTGTGTAGCTTTCCTTCGTCAGCAGCCTGCGGAACAACCCCATCAAGCCGAACGTCATCACCCAGGCGTAGGTTGCCTGCAACAAGGCCGAAATCAACCGATGCAGGACGGCGGGAGCGATCTCGTCGCGAAAACCGAAGACACCCATTGAGAATTCCATGCCCAATGGAAAGATGATGAACAGTCCCAGCGGTAACGACAGCCACCAGCAGCTTCCCACTCGTCCCGAGTCGTCATCGCGATCGAAATACAGCACGCCGAAACCGAAGAAGATGGCGTAGTAAACCAGCACATGAGGCATGGGCAAAATGCCCGCGGACGTGTCCGGCCCGAACATGGGCATGAAAGACAAAGCTGCGTGAAGCGCAATTCCTGACAGCATGGCGAACGCGCGCAAGGCGTCCAGATCATGTCGGCGCGGGTATTCGCGGGGGTTCATCGCCGCACCACCCAGGTGCCCGCCAACCGGTCGTGCAAACCGCGGTTGGGATGAATGACGGCATAGCCCGCGGCGATGATCCACAGGAGAAGCACTACGAGAGCGGAGATGAAAGCCATACCTTCCGCCCTTCTGATCAACAAAGCCACGAACGACATTGCGAAAAACAGCGGAAGCCAAACGATCGCCCAGCGAACCAACAGGTGTGATCTATCGGCGGGTTCCCCTTTGGCGTTGACCACCGCCAATCTAAATGTGGAGTGACTGACGGTAGTACGAAGCGGCAGTACCAGAATTTGAATCAGGGCGCTGCCGATCAATACCGACATGGCAGTCGTCATGGCGATCCATCCCACAGAGTCCCCGACAATCTCGTAGAGCCATTCCGCCCCTTGATAGGATCTGACAAAAACCAGGATCCAAACATAGAGAGGCAGCATGAAGATCGACCCAGCTCGAATCCCTTTGCTGACCTCCGCGGGTTTGTCCAGGAGTCCACGCAGGGTCCCAGTGAGGAAGCTGAGTTTTTCGAACTTCCCATCCTCGAGATTCTTGAGCACCGGCCTGGCATGAAGGGGGAGACTGGTCGATTCCACGCAATCCGCGATGGCGTTCAGGAAACGCTGTTGGCCGGCGAGGTCTCTGACCGGAAAGCGTTCAGCGGGAGTCATGACAGCGGGCCAAGGTTCGTCGAGCAGGACGGCGTGCCCTTGGGTGGTAACCCAGACATGATCGAGGCTCAGCTCGGCGGGCAGGGTTTGATCCCCTTTCGCGGCCCACAGTTCCGACGCCACGTCGTCGAGCCAGTGGCGCAGAGTTCCCCAAGGCAGACGTTTCCCGTCTTCGACCAGACTGGAGAACGGAACTCCCTGAGCCGCCTCGAAAGCGTCCCAGGTGACTTCGGCCGTCTCCACCTTCTGCAACCAGCGCAAACGGCCGGACCGGCCAAGATTCCGGCGAGCAAGGGAGAGCTCCAGTGAATCTCGCCGCAGCAACCAGACCTGGCGGCGCAGCACGGGATCGGTGGCGACGATCCACTTTCTGGGAACCATCTCCTTGATGAACTTGTACGGCCCAAGCGATTCCGCACCCTCGACGGGAATCTCCGGCTGAGCTGCGGGCTCGATCGACGGTCGCACGGTGCCCTTCGGCTTCACCACCACCCTCGTTCCGCTGGCGAGGTCCCAAACTGTGGCAAACCCGTTTTCGCGGCGCGCTCCGAATGCCACCACAACCGGGATCCAAGCGCAGACGATGGCGGCGACCACATAGATCGCGGTCTGAAGCCCGGTCCAGTCGGCATCGGAGATCAATGCCATCATGAGAGGCATTCGGACGCCTTCAACACAGAGAATGGGAACGAGGATGCGGATCAGCGCCCGTCCGAAGCCCGGCGGGCGGCCGTTGGTGCGGACCACGCGCAGCCCCTTGAGCCATTTGCCGAGGCCGCCTCCCCAGATCCCCTCGACGATACTGAAGTAGAGGAAACCGAAGCTGAAGAGCACGATGTAGTATCTCGCCGAATACAGGGTGCGTTCGACAAGGGGCTGAACTAGCAATTCCTCAGGACCTACCAAGAGCATGAGAATCACATAGGGAGGCAAGAAGGCGATCAAGTAATCGATCCAGCCGGCTTGCGCACGGACCGTCAGCGACGCAGGCTCCGGTTCCCTGGAACTGAAAGGCAACAGCGCGTCGCGCAGCGCTGTGTAGTCGGCGTAGCGCCCCTCCGGTTCTTTGGCGAGGCAGCGGGCCACCACCCGCTCGAGGCCAGGCGGCACGCCTTCACGCAGCTCGCTCACCGGTTTCGGCTTTTGGTTGACGGCGTTGGCCACGACCTGCACCGCGTTCTTTCCCCCGAAGGGCGCCTGGCCGGTGAGGAGGGTGAACAGCGTCGCTCCCACGGAATAGATGTCGGCGCGCACGTCAAGATCATCGCCGCGAAGCTGTTCCGGCGGCGCGTACGCCGGGGTACCCATGATGACGCCGCTGGCCGTGACATAGGAGTCGTCCCTCGCCAGCGTGGACACCGAAAGTCCGAAATCGCCCACCTTCACCGAACCGTCCGGGCTGACGAAACAGTTGGACGGCTTGACGTCGCGGTGCAGCACCCCGGTCGCGAAGGCGGCTTCCAGACCGGAGACCACATCGAGGATCGCGTCGACCGCCTTCGTCACCTGGAACGGACCACGTTTCTTGAGTTTGTCCTTGAGCGTGCCACTGCCGGCGATCTCCATCGTGATCACCGGGGTAGACTCGATCTCCTCGGACCCGAAGATGTACAGGCTGTTCGGATGGTTGACGCTCGCGGCGAGGCGGCCTTCGCGGAGAAACCGCTGATGCATCTCCGGCGAATCGAGTTGATGCTCGAGCATCTTCAACGCGACACGGCGCCCGGTGGCGAGTTGTTCGGCTTCGTACACCGTGCCCATGCCGCCGGTGCCGAGCCATCCGAGCAGCCGGTATCCGCCGAATTCACGGGGGAATTCCGTGGGCTTTCGCGGAGCGTGTGATTGGCCCGGCGCGAACGAGACGGTCTCGTCACCTGGCTTCGCAAGGGCGCCCGACATTAGGCAGGCGGGGCAGAGCCGATCCGTCGCGTCCGCGCGAATCCGCGCGCCGCAGCGGGGGCAATTGGGGGAATTCGAATCGCTCATGGGTCGGACTCCGGACCGCTCTCACCATTTCCTGACAGAACGCCGGCCTCCGGTAACAGATTGAGTCCCTATTTTTTCCGGAGAGCGGCCACGAGGTGGCGCATTTCGACGTCGACGTCCGATGGATCGGTGACGGTTTCCGCAATCTCGGCTCGCAGAAGCTCCCGGTAGCGCTGCCGCAGCCGATGCACCGCGGCCTTCAGCGCACCATCGGTCATTCCGAGCCGCGCGGCGGTTTCACTCCGGGCCGGTTCATCGCCGGTAAGACTCCCTTTGAGCCCCTCGAACAGCTCGCCCTTGCCACGGGTTTCCCATTCCCGGCGCAGTTTTTCCATGGCGCGAGCAATCGTCTGCTGGGCCCATTCCCGGTCGAAACCCGCATCGGGATCGGTCGACTGGGCCGGTTCCAGAGCGTAACGCGCCTCCGGGTCGAGCGCGTCCAGGTCGAGGAAGGTCACGCCCCCGCCGCGTTTCTGCGCCCGGGCGCGATGCCATTCATTGGCCAAGAAATGCTTCATCGCACCCAGGAGGTAAGAGCGAAACCGGCCCCGCTCGGGGTCCGCGGCAGCTAATCCGCGCGTCTCGATGATCCGGACGAAAAAGGACTGTGTCAGGTCCTGGGCTTCGTCCGAGGAATACCCGCGGTAGCGCACGAAGGCATAGAGGGGATACCAGTAAGTCCTGCAAAGTTCCTCGAGCGCCTTTCGGGCGCGGGTCCGGCTCGCTTCGTCGGGTTTGGCCGCCACCACCAGACTCCAGTGCGTGGTGGCAAATTCTCGCGGATCGGAAGCGGG
>Ga0255055_10001616_pt1 | contig 16316 bp, 14 predicted proteins | sample JV7_2_27_MG_FD_188633 | JGI IMG/M metagenome (GOLD analysis project Ga0255055, IMG submission 188633) | Seawater microbial communities from Jervis Inlet, British Columbia, Canada - JV7_2_27 | ecosystem: Environmental > Aquatic > Marine > Inlet | place: Canada: British Columbia | collected... | reverse complement strand
AGCCACATTCCCAGGAACCCAGCTATAATCATAGTAACGGCAACCGGAAAACCGAGAATCATCAGGCCTACAGCCAGGACTATCATTAATATGCCTATTTGAGCGCCCGTTAACTCCATTGATTACTGCTCCTCTCTGAATTTACCCAAAGCTTCCGGCAATCTGGTCAGAAATGCCAAGGCCATTATTACACAGGCAAAGGCGGCGAAGTATGTTACCGGCGCATGTGGTATTCTCAGCGTAGGTGATACAAATTCCGTTACATCCAAATGTATCGCATGCTGCAATAGACGCCAGCTCACAAGTCCTAACATTCCGCTGGTCACCAATGAGATTATCACTTGGAGACCCAGTCGTGGCAAAGGAGGAAACCTATCCACCAGAAACGTTAAAGCGATATGGCTGCCTTTAAGCGCAGCCTCAGTCATGGGGCCCCAAATAATGACTGCAAAGGCCATGGTGCAAAGATCCCAGACGCCAAGGATGGGTGAATCGAAAACGTACCGCATGAAGACGTCCGCTGACACTGCCAGCATAACGAATACTATCGCCACCATGCTGGCGCCAAACATTAAATTGCTGGGGTAAGATATCGCCTTAGTCATATATTTAGCCACCTTGGTAAACATAATTCACTGCCTCCGGCGATATTGATTTGTAGTAGAGCACTTTTTCGGGAATTGTAGAATTGTTGTGTATATTATATCATCCGTCCAAAGCTGTCAAGGGGCTGTGCTGGCTGACCGCAGGGGTAACACTAGGGAACATATTTTGGTAATTTCCTTCTCAATACACTCTATAGGGCTGAGATAGTCAAGGGATATAGCCAGTCCAAAAAGGGCGTCCCTTGCGTACCTCTCGACGCGGGTGTATAATTGCCGTGGTTACACTAGACCTGTTTCCGCCTCTGGGCATACCCAAATTAAGACTGGCATCAAGCTTGACACTAATGAAAGTACAATACGGCGTGCATTATCTGATTGAACCCGTTAAATGATAAGGCCGGAGGTAAGCACGATATCGGAGAATGCCTAGCCCGAAGTATGGATTAGTGTCAAGATAGTGGATATTTCAAGCTCATCCGCAATTTTGTGATATAGAAAAGTAGCTACAATGAAGGCAAAGGAAATCTTAGCTCGAGCCAGGCAGGAAAATCGTACCGTTCTTACCGAAATTGAAGCCAAGCAGCTTCTAATGAAATCAGGCATCAACTGTACAGACACGCGGCTGGCAACAGCAAAAGATGCGGCCGTGAAGTTGAGTGAGCAACTCGGTTATCCCGTTGTATTGAAAGTCTCTTCGGTTGATATCACCCATAAAAGCGATGCCGGTGGTGTGAAAATCAATCTGAACAACAGAGTCGAGGTCGAGAATGCCTTCGATGAAATCATGCAGTCCTGTAATGCAGCAGTGCCCACAGCCAATATCGAGGGTGTTTCGGTGCAGGGCATGGCCAAACCCGGTATCGAAGTCATCATGGGCATGATCAAAGACCCCAGTTTCGGTCCGGTGATCATGTTTGGCCTGGGCGGTGTATTCGTGGAAGTCTTGCAGGATGTGGCCTTCCGCATCGTGCCAATCGAAGAATCCGACGCCGAGGACATGATCAACGAGATCAAGGGCAAGAAATTACTCGAGGGTTATCGCGGCCAGGAACCTGCCGATGTCGCCCGCCTGCAGCAAATGCTTCTGAAACTCTCTGACTTCGTCAACACGACCCCGGAAATCGAAGAAATCGACATGAACCCCGTATCTGCTTACAAGGACGGAGCCGTTGTGGTGGATGCCCGCCTAATTCTTTCGGCCGCGTAGATTTCGCATGGACTGCGAGCGGCTTTAGAGCACTGTAAAAGGGCGACAATCAATAGATTCATTATTGATGGAAAGACGGTAAAAGGGACGATGAAACATGATGGATTTATTCTTTAAACCAAGATCCGTTGCAGTCGTCGGAGCCAGCGGAACTCCGGGAAAGCTGGGCTACGTCATTGTGAAAAACATCGCCGATAGCGATTTTGCCGGAAAGGTCTATCCGGTAAATCCGAAATCAGACGAGATATTAGGATACAAGGTATACCGTTCTATACCAGAAATACCGGGTGACGTTGACCTGGTGGTCACGGCCCTGCCAACACCAAAGCTCACCGTGGAAGCGGTGGAACAATGTGCCCGAAAAGGAGTGAAGGCAGTCATTATCGAGTCCGCCGGATTTGCTGAAATTGGCGGAGAGGGCAGAGTTATGCAGCAGCAAATCGTTGATATAGCCGAGAAAAACGGTATTCGGGTCATGGGACCAAACTGCTCCGGTATTGTTTCCCGCGATATCGTAACTTCCATTTATCCAATGACCAAAAAAGTCCCCCGGGGTAACGTGGCGCTGATCGGACAATCGGGCCTATTAGCGGCGGGGATGACCTCAGATATGGTTGAGAACGAAAGCCTGAATATCAACAAAGTGTGTTCCATCGGAAACAAATGCGATGTGAATGAAAACGACCTGTTGGAATACCTCGGCGATGACGATAGCGTCGATGTCATTTCTATGTATCTGGAAACTATTACGGATGGAAGAAACTTAACCAGGATCGCGAAGAAAGTGGCAGCCCAAAAACCGGTTATTTTTCTCAGCGGGGGTCGCACAGAAGCTGGTGCCAGAGCTGCCATGAGCCATACGGGCAGCATTGCCAGCAACGCCAGGATTGTAGAGGCGGCAATCAAACAAACGGGTATGATCATGGCCGATGATTTTACGGAACTGAAAGATTTCGCCAAGGTTTTCTCCACTCAGCCGCTTCCCAAAGGTAATCGGATCGCAGTGATCACTTTGGCCGGGAGCGTGGGCGTTGTTGTTTCCGACCTGTCTACCAGCTTCGGTCTGGTACTCCCCAAGTTGACTCCGGAAACAACTGAGAAGTTGAAGGATGTGTTTGAGACGCCGATAGGGAATCCAGTTGACCTGTATTTCTCAGTAACTAGAATCGGTTTTACAGAAACGCTGGAAACCACTTTCCCGGATGCGTTCAGGGATCCAAACATAGATGCTGCAGTAGTAATCCTGGCCGGTTTCGAATATACCGAGGAGGCCGTTCAGAAGAAAATCATTCAGAGAATCGTCCGGGATGTCGGAAAACCGGTGGTTATATGTGTGATTGTAGGATACAATAAATACAAAAATATTATCCTGGATGAAATGGGAAAGGACCTGCCGGTGTTCCCTTCTTTGATTTCCGGAGTGAAAGCCCTGAGCAAACTGTGCGAGTATGGTATGCGCAAGAATAAACAATCTACCTAAGGGGGAGCATATGACGTACCAAAATATTGTTTTCGATAAAGAAGAAGACATCGCCATCATCACCTTCAACCGTCCTGATGCAATGAATGCCCTGAACAACCAGACCCGGGCCGAGTTTGCTACAGCCATCGCTGAAGTGGCAAACGACGACGAGATCAAGGTGCTGATTCTCACCGGCAGCGGCAAAGCCTTCGTGGCAGGCAGCGATATCAAAGAATTCAGCCAGACCACACCCTATGTCGCACATAACATCCAGCGCCTGGGCGAGATGGTCGAAAAACTGGAAAAACCTGTTATTGCGGCTGTCAACGGCTTCTGTCTGGGAGGGGGCTGTGAAATTGCCATGGGCTGCGACATCGTCATCGCCTCGGAAAAGGCCAAGTTCGGCCAGACCGAGATCAATGTCGGCATTATCCCTGGCGGCGGTGGTACCCAGCGCCTGCCGCGCCTGATAGGTGTGTGCAAGGCCAAGGAGCTGATATACACAGGCGAAATCATCAGCGCCGAACAAGCCGACCGCCTTGGCCTAGTCAACCGGGTAGTACCCATGGAGGAATTGATGCCTGTGGCTAAGGAATTGGCCAGGAAAATAGCCGCCAAGAGCGCAGCGGCCGTCAGGCTCGCCAAAACCGCTATCAACCGTGGCATGCAGACAAATCTGGAAAGCGGCCTGAAATATGAGTATGAACTGTACAGCCTTGCCTTGAGCCTCGAAGACAGGGTGGAAGGCGTCAATGCTTTCCTGGAAAAAAGAGCTCCGAAGTTTGTCGGCCGCTAACCGTATTCTTTATATTGATAAGGAGGAAAAAGAGAATGGCAAACATGACAAATATGGTAGCCCGGATACCGAATTTGGTGGACTGGGCTACCGGTGAAGTCAGATTAATGAGCGCAAAATGCAACTCCTGTGGAACTTACTTCTTCCCGAAGGAGCATTATCAACATCGCCCCGGCTGCTCAAGAGAGGGTGTAGAAGATGTCTTACTACCCAATAAGGGCAAGCTGGCAAGCTATACCATTCAGCACTATCCCTGCCCCCCGCCGTTTAAAACAGAAAAAAATATTACCCCCTACGGTATCGGTCTTGTTGAGTTTGAAAATGAAAAAATTCAGATTGCCGGCATCATCACGGATACCGACCTCAAATCCCTTAAACTGGGGATGGAGATGGAAACAACCACTCTTACGATGTTTACCAATGAGGAAAAACAGGAAGTAGTGACCTGGGTGTTTCGAGCTGTTAAATAAACAACATGATAAAAACCATGAGAGAGGATTATTAAAATGAGAGATGTATATATTATTGGAACCGGGATACACCCCTGGATGGGTTTTTCCGAGAAGGTATTCTCCGATTTCGCGGCAGTGGCCGTTAACGGCGCTTTGAAAGACGCTGGCATCGAATGGAATAAAATCCAGACAATCATGGCCGGGATTTTCATTTACGGTGGTAACGCCGGTCATCTTTCCGGCCAATATCTTGAGAGTATTTTTGGCGAAACCGGCGTGCCGGTGGTAAACGTATACAACGCCTGCGCTACCGGCTCTGCGGCCATCAGAATGGCGTACAACAGTGTCGCTGCCGGCGAGACAGATACTGCCCTGGCTTTTGGTGCCGATGTATCACCCAAAGGTTTCTTGACTGCCAAGTCGGATAACGCAGTTCAGGATAGGGATGTGATCAGGTGGAAAATGACGGGCATGCCTAACCCGGTTTACTGGGCGCTGGAATGCAGGAAAAGAATGGCTAAATACGACACTACCGAACAGGATCTGGCACTGGTAAAGGTCCTGATGAGCGAGCATGGTTCCAAGAATCCGGACGCTCGATTTAAAAAGGCTTACACCCTAGATGAAGTATTGAACTCCGTCTATGTTTGTGAACCGCTAAGATTATATGAAATCTGCCCGGTTAGTACCGGGGCTGCAGCTTTGATTGTTACAGCCGACAAGGAATTGATCAGTAAAGTCGACAAGCCGGTTAAAATTAACGCAACCACTATGGGAAGCTCTATGTATGGCGACCCGACCATACGTATTTCAGCCGTGTCTTGCCCGGCAGTTCCTGAAGCCCCCATGCTAAGCGAAAGCTACTCTGCTTCACGCCAGGCTTATGAGAAATCCGGCGTCGGTCCGGAGGACGTGGACGTGCTGGAACTACCCGATAACAGCTCCTGGCATTACCTGGTGTATCTGGAAGTATGCGGCTTCTGTAAAGAGGGCGAAGCAGATAAGATGCTGCGCGACGGTCAGACTAAAATAGACGGGAAGCTGTCTGTAAACCCAAGCGGTGGATTTTCTTCACATGGCGAGGCGCTTTCAGCCCAGGCAATCTGGCAGGTTACCGAATGCGCGAATCAACTCAGAGGAAGATGCGGCGAGCGCCAGGTGAGCAAACCAAAGGTTGCCATGGCTCAGACCTACGGCCTGATGGGCAACAGCGGAACCACCATTATAAGCGTCTAGTATCATCCTAGCATGAAAAGTCGCTTCGAAGAAGCAATCAGGGGTACGGAAATCTGAACCCCCAGTTTTTACGCATCACATCGCGGAAACATAGCACGGTTTTTCTGATTTTCTACTTATATCTGATGAAACATAGGGGTAATAGCTATCGTAACAGACTGACATAAAAAAGGAGTAACAAACGTATGAACAAGTCAATAAAAGGAGAATGCCCATGATTATCGACTGCAATATGCATTGGTTGCCACCCGAACTGTTGACCGACGATGAGCTCATGGAAGCATATCTCAATCAAGTGCCGCGCGCATACGGTGATATTGCCTATACCAGGATGATCCCTGGTACAGATGTCAGGGAAGTCGTCATCGAAAAACCGGCTGGATGCATCAATTTGAATTTCGGTCCCGAGACCATCGATCCGGAAGACCGTATCAAAGTGATGAACGAAGGCAAGATCGATAAGGCTATCTTGAAGGTGCCCTGTTTTCAAGAGTGGCTGACCCTCGAGCAGTGCATACAGGTGAACGACGGTATGAAAAAATATGCCGATGAACATGGACAGGGCAGAATGGAACGTCTCGGTGTGGTCCCGCCCTGGGGGACAAAAGCTATGCTCGAAGAAATGGACCGTTGCGTGAAAAAGCTGGGCTGCATCGGGCTCGAGGCGTCAGCCCATTATGGCACCTTATACCTGGACGAGGAACCGTTTAGAGAGTTCTTCAGAAAAGCGGCTGAGCTGGATGTACCCGTCAATGTGCATCACACGCCGCTACCGGTCCAGTACGACAAGATTGTTATCAACGACACCTTCCGCAGGATATATGGGCGTTGCCAAGACCAGACCATCGCCGTAGGCCGGGAAATTTTCAGCGACCTCTTTGAGGAGTTACCCGATCTGGAAGTGGTCCATACCGTGTTGGGCGGCGGGTTCTTTGCCATTGCCGACTTTATTGCTCCGAAGCGATCCAAGGTGAAAGAAGAAATAGAGCGCCTCGACCTGTCGGCGGCGGAAAAGGCCAGAAAACACCTGCATGAGAATATTTATTTTGATATCTCCCATGCGCCGCCTTGGGGAAAGGCTCAGCTGGAATGCGCCGTGAAAGTTTTGGGCGCCGACCACTTGTTGTTCGGCTGCTCCTATCCGGTACGCAAGCAATGGCTGATCGATGGTGTTGATTTCATAAACGCACTGGATATCTCCCAAGAGGAAAAGGACCTGATCCTCGGGAAGAACGCTCAGGATTTGTTCAAGATCAGTTAGCCGGCGGTTTCTTTTCATGGTTTGTCAATCAACAGACAGTTTGGAAAGGAGCGTTAATGCAGCCTAGGAGATACAGGTAGCCAGGTGAGAAACAGGGGGATATTATGGCCTCTTTAGTGATGGACAGCTTTGCCGATGTTGATGGATGAGGATTCCAGGAGCAGCAAATATATGGCTCGCTGGTTGGGGAGGCTCTTCCCGGACCCCGCAGTGGAGATTGACGACAAGGCACCATGGGTTTATTATTAGTGACAAAGCAATGAAGGTCAGGATGCTTCATTGCGAATTGAAATGGGAAATCCCAATCTAAATAGCTTGCTAAGTAATAATATGAAAGGGGAATACTTATGATTTTCAAGAAAGGACCTGAATTAAGCCCGGAAGAAAAGAGGCTGCCTCTGGCGAAATATTATGATATTCCGCTGACTCCCCTTGGACCTCTTCTGCAACAGATTATTGATTATGGCTGCCCCCTCGATCCGAAGCTGGCGATCAAAGCAGAGAATATGCTGGATTTACTGAAGACCACCGGTTACGAGAAGCAAGAATTTGGCTATTGCATGATGGAAGATGGTACAGGCTATATGGCAACTTATACGACTTATCCCAACTTCACGCCGGCGATGTTGAGCTGGTGGTTCCGCTGGCTGAACGTCTATCCGAAGAACCTGTCTAAAGGCAAGGGCAATCTCAAGTACAAGATCTGGTGTCCTCCTGATCATTACGACCATGATTTTATCAATGGCAAAGATAATAAGGATGGTATTTGGACTGTGGAATCCTTCGATTTTGGTGCTGGAGAAGATAAGGTTGGCACCATCCGGCATCCCTTCAACCTCAGGGATTACGGTCTCACCGAGAAGAAGGAGCAGGAGCTGAAGGCAGCCGGATGCTGGACCGATCCCGCCTATGTCACCTTCCATACTCCGGATCCATACCATACACCGGGTATGTCCCATACACAATTACCCGGTACTTATTTAAACTTAACGCTATCCCGCATGAACCCGCTGGGCATAATGGAAAAGATCTCCCGCATGTGGGTCGGATATACTGTGAAAGACGGTAAGGTCGCTAGGGATGAAAGCACCCCTTCCAGCATGCTCTGCGAAGAATTCCTGAAGAAGGTTGTGATTCATGCTACTGTTGAAGCTCAGCAGGGAATGAAATGGATCCCTGAGCTCTACGCGAAATATCATAATAAGCCCGATGATGAGTTATAAACAATAAATTACTGTTAATCATCTCGTACTCTTATTCCCGTGCTCCTTCCTTCTTCTTATTCTCTTTCTCCTGTGTAACTTCGCCTTAAGATGGTTCCAGATGATGGGAAAAACCCCATGAACGCATTCTGGCATAATCTGAAATTAGACTATTTACGAAGCCGTCAACCTAAAAACCATAGGGGACATCAGCCATGGTTATTGACAGAAAAGGGTCTTCGCCGATACGCCGGTTATGGCGGAGGCCGTGTCCAGTGAATATTGCTGTGCCGACCCATTAAGCTGATTAAATCGATAGGTCGGGTTCTCCACAAAGGTTTTGCTTTCCTAGTACCTCGCGTTTAAGCGACAGCAGTAAGCCCACCGTCAACGTACAGAATTTGACCGGTAATAAAATCTGAAGCGTCTGAAGCCAGGAATACGCATACGCCCACCACATCCTTGGGTTGGCCTACTCGCTTCAATGGCACGTTGGCCAAGTATCTTTGGAGACGCTCGGGATCCTGTAAGGTTCGTGCTGCAAGCTCTGTATATATCAAGGAAGGCGCAATAGCATTTACATTAATGTTGTGGGCTGCCCATTCAGCAGCTAACGTCCTGGTGATCATATCCACTGCACCTTTGGTAGCGCAATAGGCTTCATTGCCACCCCAAAGAGTAGCCCGTATGCCCCTGACTGACGACAAATTGATGACTTTCCCCTTTTCTTTGCCGATCATCACTTTTCCAAATTCGCGGCAGGCCAACATCGTGCCTTTAACGTTAACACCAAACATCAGATCCCAATCATCCACGGGAAATTCAGCGGCAGGCCTTTTGAGATTTACCCCTTGAGAATTCACCAGTATATCAACTGTCTCGAATCTGGATACAACTCTCTCCACCAGTTTAGCCACACTCTGCTCGTCGGTCACGTCAACCTCGAATGCCACGACTTCTGATTCGTTTTCCGCCTGAATCTTATTAGCCACCTCTTCCAGTTTTTGTATGTTGCGACTGGCGATAGCCACCCTGGCACCCTGCCTGGCCAGTCCCGCCGCGATGAGTTCGCCAATACCACCTGCCCCCCCAATCACCACAGCCACCTTCCCATCCAGTCTAAACATATCGGTCATGGTATCTAACCTCCTTCAAATACTGTAATCAGTTATGATCGCCAGCTACTATTCATCTACAATGGCGACTAATCGAACCAGTGAAGCTTCTCCATCCCGGAAACGGAGCGGAAAGCAAGCCAGCGTGCAGCGCTTGCCGGTAACTTCATCCATTTGACCGCCGGCTATCTCGATGCCGGGTATACCAGCCTTAGCTAATGCGAGGTGGGTAGGTTCATAAATCGGGAATTCCTTATCAGCGTCCTTGCCGGTTTCCCGCTTGTACTCTTCGTACAGGTTCGGTTGCCATTTCTGCAACGGAGGGTGAGCCAGGGGATGGTCCGTCGCTCCGCCATCAATGGCTACTGCTTTTACTTCGTGTTCGACAAACCAATCGGCTGCCTCGGTATAGAAACCCGGGAAATGGTTGAAGAAAATATAACCATAGGTGGGGAAATATTTATGCCAGCCGGTGTTGACGACAACGAAATCGCCTTTCTTAATCTTGGGTTTGGCATTATCCAGGTCTTTCTTGCCAATGACATCCCATTTTTTAAGGTATCTCATGTCGACGACAACGCCTTCCCCATAGCAGCTTGACAGGGGTATTTTATCAACGGTCAAACCGCCCTCGAGAACGTGCAATGGGGCATCCATGTGGGTTGAAGCATGCATTTTAGTCTTGATAACAGTGGTCATCTTGTTGATGCGTCCTCTTTTTGGATCACCTGGAAAGGTGGCGTACTCGGGGAAGGTGACTCTGGTGACCTCAGTGTCATACATCACGGGCCAGGGCCAGAGGGGGATGCCAGAATAGAAGGGTTGAGTCAGATCATAGAACTTTTGAGCCATCTATTTCCTCCTTTATTGCTTATTTGCCAAATAAAACATAACGCTCAGTATGAAACAATAATTCTATGCGCTTTAAGGCCTCCTCGTCTACTTCATCGTTTAGCCACGAAACAATTAAACTCATGGGTTGAATGGAGATTGGAATCAAAGCCTGTAAATTCCTTATTCCAAAACGGCTATAAAAACATCATTCATGTTCAGATCGAGAACTGAAGGTTTACTTGCTTTTCGCAGTTGCTTTGCTTAGCAATATCTCACCCAAATAAGTATCGATGTTGGTCTTAACCTTTATCTTCTTAGCACTATAGCCATTATGTTCGATCGAGACCGTATAATCTTTATCGGCATCCAGTCCTTCAAATTCGAAATCCCCATAATTGTCTGTCTTTGTTATCCCGTCAGCCTGCCCTTTACTGGACAACGTCACCTTCACTCCCACAGCACATTCATCCTTCTTATCGCGCAAAACAACCTCTCCGGCAATAAACCTCTTGGGTATTCCTATGTATTTCACATTTGGCACCAATCCGTACTCAGGATGCAATACTTCCAGTGTGCCTTTTGCAGCTGCTATAACTTTCGATATCTCACTATCAGGGTCATTAACATCGCCAAAAATGAGTGCCTTCGTAGGACAACCTTCTACGCACCTCGGCTCTTTCCAGCCCTGGTCCAGCACGTGAGCGCAAAAGGTACACTTCTGGGGGATATTTTTCTCTTCATTCCAGTATATGACCCGATAGGGACAAGCATCGACTATCTGCTTCTGCCCCTGTGCCTTAGCTGGATCTATAATAACTATGCCATCCGGTCTCTGATAAGCCGCTTTGTTCAAGGATGCCTCAATACAGGGAGCATTTTCGCACTGCATACAGGGTACGACAGTATAAGCCACTTTTACTTTTGGATATTGCCCCCGCTCTTTCTCAATCACTTTTACCCACTGCTGTCCGCTAAACGGCTGCGCGGCAGAATACCCGGGATAGTCATTACCGTAGAATTCGTCCCGGCAGGCTAGAAAACAGTTATAGCAGCCATTACATCTGGTGACATCCATTATCATTCCGTATTTCTTGGCCATTTTATGCTATGCCTCCCACTTCTCAATTTCTATCAAGCAAGAGTTAGGTGCCATTCCCGGAGCATTCTTGGACAGCATCCGCGCCGATGTAAGCAAGTTGACACAGCCACCCCTATCGATAGAATAGGCTTTCCCCGGTTCCATAGGATCATATTTGGTTGATGAACAGTAGCTGTGGACAACGCCGGGTTTACAGCGTTCGGTTACCTGCACTATGCACAATACAGCTCCACGATCATTATACAATTTGACTATGTCGCCGTGCTTTATGCCCCGCGGCTCAGCGTCATAGGGATGTATTCTGGCCACCCAATAGCTGTACCCATCTTTTTGAATCCGATGCCCGGGTATTTCTCCTAACCACGGGCTATGGGTGTCATAATGGGTGTGGAAGGAGTACCTGGGATGTGGCGATAACAGCTGTAGCGGATATTTCCTGGCAAGCGGGGAATTTGGTCCTTCCCAGTTCGGGATATATCTGGGCATTGGAGGCCTTTCTTCATCATCAGGCAAATGCTCTGTCAAGCTCTGGGAAACAAACTCTATCTTACCGCTATAGGTACCCAGCTCCTTACCCTTGTCAGTACTCCTCTTGGGATTTAGATAGTCAGGTGTATCACAGGTTCTGCCCTCATAGAACCAGCGCAATGATGGAGTGGATTTGTAGTCATCGGGTACCGGCACCACATAGTAGCCCTTTCTGTTAAATTCTTCCCACGAGGTATGCTTCGGTAAATCGGATATCTCAAAGAATCTCTTGACCCAGTCCATAATGGTCTTCCCTCCATCGGTAAAATCATCTTTGAAACCGAGCCTGTCTGCAAGTAGAGTGAATATATCGTAATCGGACTTAGATTGAAAAAGTGGCTCAATGCATTTCTTCTGACGGACGATAATCCTGTAATTGCAGCCGTTACCGCCATGTGCGGAGTAGCCACCGGCGCTGGCAAATTCGGCAATATCGTCCCTCTCCAAATTTGTACACGCCGGCAGGATGATATCCGCGAACCTGGTCTCACTTCCCCACCAGCAATCCTGATTCACCACGAACTCCAATTTGGGGCTCTGGTATGCCATTACCCACTTGTTAGTTTCCGTCATGGTGCCGATAAACGAGCCTCCATAGCGATAGAACATCTTTACTTCCGATTTCCCCGGCAACGGATATTTATAGGGCTTGAATTGCTGCTCAATCGAATTGCCGCAGAAACCTTCACCCTTCCACTCTACAGGGGGGTTCAATATGGCGTCGGGGAACAACAAACGATAAAGGCGTTGCTGTACAGGATTGGTAATTTTCTTATCAGCAGCGCTGGTAACAGGGAGCTTCCCATCGGTGTCTGCGTAGCCAGGGAAGAAGAAATCGCTATTAAAAGGCGCCCCCATACCACTCCCCCATAAGCTGACCCCGGGCTTTCCCAGGCCCTGCATCGCCTGCAGAAATACAGCAATGCGCGCCCACTCGTGGCCGTATGCAAGGCGAACTGCGCCGCCATAACCACCTCTCACCCCACAGGAAAGCACAGTCCTCTTTGCTGCCCACTCCCTGGCCAACGCTGTAATGTGCCGTGCCGGAACACCACAGATTCTCTCAGCCCACTTCGGTGTCTTGGGTTTCTTATCATCTTTGCCCAACACATAATCCCTGAACTGTTCAAAGCCTATAGTATGTGTTTCCAGATATTCTTTATCATATGTATTATCTTTCAACCAGATATAAGCAATAGCCAGAGCCAATGCTGAGTCAGTCCCGACTTTAGGAGCAATCCACCTATCTCCTATAGTTGCCGCAGTATAATTACAGAACGGGTCTATAAATACCTGTTTGATACCTGCTTCCCTGGTCCAGAGCCTCCATATCTGTGACTCACCACCACAATATGTTCCCCAGCTTGCATAAGGATCACTCGCCCAATAAACTACCATTTCAGCATTTTTCAACGTATCTTCAAGCAAATCATACTGCTCGGGACAGCCCAGTCTCCAGTAAAAACCGTAGGTATGTACAGCACCCCAGTGAAAACCCTCCCAGCTATCTGGATTATCAAATATAGAAGTAAAACCGAGTCGGTTCATAAAACGAGCAAAGGGACCCATCTTATAATTTACCGTTCCCCAGTTATGATGGGATGAAACAATACCGGTAATGGCTTCGGGGCCATAATCTTGTACTATTCGTTTCATCTCGGCAGCAACAATATCGAGAGCCTCATCCCAACTAATGCGCACATAAGCTGATTTGCCCCTATTCTCAGTATTCCTATTACCGCTTTGGGGATCGAAGTCAACTCTCTTCATCGGGTACCTTATCCGATCATCGGAATAGACCCTTGTCCTTTCGGTTGTAATATAAGATGCCAGCTTCACCTGCTTCGGTGGTGAAAATTTCTTGCCCTTCGCTTCAATCGTCCAGGGTTTCAAATCATTTTCGTCGATTACGATAGGACGAACTCTGACAATCTTGCCATCTTTAACATAAACCGAGATCGGCCCGCCGACGGTGCAGTTTGTAAAGATTTGCTCCGACATAGATTATCCTCCTGTCTTATATTGTTCAAAAATGCCATGCTGGATTGGCATCAACATCGCGTACGCACTGTTATTTTATACAAGATGACGACGATGACTATTCCAGATTGCGGAATTCACGTATGGTTTCCCCCATTATAACTATAATCCTGGTGAGAAACAAGGTTGTGTACTGGTTAATACGAGTAGTGATTCTATCAGAGAGAGGAGCCCTTTCCATTCGTCATTTCGAGGAGCAAGATTCTTCGCTTACGCTCGGAACAGGCTCCGCAATCTCGGTAAGTTGCCGTGGAATTACATTGCCACCGACCTCGCTTTCATTACCTCAGGCTTAGCAATCCTGTAGGCTAGAACATCAAATACGGCCTTGACTAGCATATAACAGAAGATATCGAGATAAGGATCAAGGTTACCTGTCGTCGATTCCAGTCCGGCTATATATGTCCAGCTTACCTGGAGCGAGACCGCTATAAATGGAGAGCCGGGGCAGGAGGCCCCGGCTCTCGCGTCAACCCGTAGTATCGGGCCGGCGAACCGAAAGACTCACTTTACGTAATCTTTACAGTGCGTCGTACTCAGCCTTAAGAGCATCGATGCGGGCCAATATACCGTCTCCATCCATCACTGGGCCCTCGTCCGGATCCGTCAACCAGTCTGCCCACTCTTGAGCGACATCCGCGGTAGCAGCGATGAAAGAGCTGAGGTCAGGTACGGTGATGGGTCGGCCATACTCTGTCAGGACATCGTTACACGGGAACGGGGGGCCACCATACGCACAGGGGCCGTTGATTGTGTCGTCCCTATCCGCTTCCTCTCCCGCAAGATGCGCCGTAGCCCAAGCTACAGATGCATCCAGCCCGGTGACTGAATCGAGCGCTGTTTTAGCATCCGTGGGCAAATCATTATAGGCGTCCGAATTCATGGCCAGAGAATACGGCCGGTAGATCAGGTTCAGCTCAGTGGTGTAATTTGTTACGCCACCCAAATCGGCAGCGCCACCGATTGCGGAATAGGTGAACTGGGTGCCGTGGATTGCGCCGGTTTGCAGAGCTCCGGCGAGCTCACTGACCCCCAGGAACGTCGGGATTGCGCCCAAGGCCTGAAGTGTAGCAGATTCCACTGCCTGTGCATCACTACGAATCTTCAGGTCAACCATGTCCGCCGCCACTGTAACATTGCCACCGTCAAGTGTAGTCCACAGTTGGGAGCCCCACAGCGGCATGATGAACAGGACCTCGACACCACCTAATTGGTTGCCTGTGTCCCATGCCGGAGTGTCATTCCATAGCTTGTACATGACATATGCCGTTTGCTCTATGCTATCGAATTCGAAAGGCAGATAGCCGGCACCTCCCAAATGGAAGGTCTCTGGAGATAACATGCCGATGTCGGTAGTACCAAAGGTTAAAGCTGACAAGCTACTCGCCGCGTCGTAAGGCGAATCACCGGGTGTGACTATAGTGATGTTGAACGTCCCACCGTCATCGCCGACAAGAGTATGGACCTCGTCAACCCATGGGAAAATGACCAGCTCACATATAGAAGCGAACTGACTTATGGTCGGGTGCAATGTTAATTCTATTTCCGAGTCCCAAATGTCCGGCTCTGGGGTTTCGCCTTCACAGCCGATGAGGCCAAAGCTTAGAGCCAGCACTACTGCTATTGAGATAAAAAGTAACTTTTTCAAAACTAGTTTCTCCTTTCTTCTATTTTTTCTCTGTTCTCCTAATCTTCAATAATTTATACGTTGCTGCACACCTCCTTCTGCAATCAATGCTATTAGATTTCGGGTTTCCGTTCAATTTCCGGCGCACTGACTTTCGTCAGCACAGACTCCGGAAGCCCCACACTTACATGGTCATGTAGTTGCTCGATTCAATAGGAGCCCGATTCCCCAATGCATCGGGGGCAACTACATTTAGGATGATTATAGCAAATGAATGTTAAATTCTTATTAAGACTGAGTAGTTCACAACAGAAAAGCCAAAGACAAATTTGCCTTTTGATACCGATCATCTTCATTCTATTTCAGGTGCCACTTTCTTTAATATGTTCCCTTCAAAAAGTAGTCAATATGAGAATAGTCAACCGTCTGCAAAACTGCAACCCTGTAGTATATATTACATAGCCTTACCGCTGTCAAATTGAGAGCCGGGAATCCATGCCCATGCTCTCGCGCCAACCCGTATTAACCAGGCTGACGAAAGAAAATCTATCTGCTATTTGATATTAAATAACCGGATAGCTTATTATACTTTAAGGTTAAACATACGGATAGCATTCTCGCTCATGATCTTCTTCTTGTCAGCTTCGGGGATATCCAGGTTCTTCATGAACTCTACGCCATCGGCCATCCAGTTGTAGAACACCGGGAAGGATGTCCCAAACATCATATTATCGGCGCCGTGGGCCTCGATGGCACACTTCACCTGCGGGGCGCCCCATGATGCCGGGTGGGTCATGTCGATGAAGATGTTGTCCTTCAGATACCGCTTAATACGATCGCCCTCGGACATGT
>Ga0255055_10001615_pt1 | contig 16321 bp, 28 predicted proteins | sample JV7_2_27_MG_FD_188633 | JGI IMG/M metagenome (GOLD analysis project Ga0255055, IMG submission 188633) | Seawater microbial communities from Jervis Inlet, British Columbia, Canada - JV7_2_27 | ecosystem: Environmental > Aquatic > Marine > Inlet | place: Canada: British Columbia | collected... | reverse complement strand
AGGAATCCTCAGCAAATCCTGTGAGAAGATCCTGGGCATCATCAGTCTCATTCCATATTGTTGAGTTCTCTGTCTGTGTATCTGCAAGGCCTTGAAAGCCAACCGCAAAGACTCCAAGCATGACTAGGAAAGCCACGAGCCCACCCATCAAATATAATAGTTTCATTCTTCTTCCTCTCCTTCTTCTTCAAACTGTTTCTTCTTCTGTGCCTGGTGGAAGAATTCTTTTCCAGTTATGAAGGCAAAATAGCCGAAGATGGCCATGAACATCCAGATGAATATATCATATAGCGTCGTGAGATTGGATGCTATGCTCTGATAATGCCCAGCAGGATCGGTTGCCAATGTATCATTCTGCAATTCTGCGATATAAATCCCAGAATTTAATGTAAATAATATGACAAGCAATGCTGAACCAAAGAATAATATCTTGACGAAGAGCATCTTCTCATCGAGCATCCAGAAGTATAAAGTGAATAGCCCAGCTATCCCTAGTAATCCTAATATAATTGCAGTCTCAAATACCATTTTATTTCTTAATCGTGTCTGTTTCTGTGTCCGACAAGTCTCACTTGGTACTTTCCTCTAGAGGTCTTTCTGACTTTGACTCTCCTTCTTGTACCATTGACTTTTCTTCTGGTGTATTTCCAACCTTTCATTTCTTTTTCCTCCTTTTCTTTTTCTTCTTGATGAGTGGAAGAGGTCTGATACCAACACCGACTGGCTTTGGCCTTATTCCTCTGATTGATCTGGCTAGAGCGAATATGCTTGGTTGGTATCTCTTTGGTTGTCTTCCTAATATAGACTTGTATGGTTTTATTTTAATGGGATCAAATTTGAAGCTTGGAAGTAATGGTGGAGGCAAAAATGCTCCAGGAATGGCTGGGGCAGTTACAACTGGTTGTGTAATTATTGGGACTTGGGGTGTTATAAGTCTTGGCAGTTGTTTTGTTATCTGTCCACCTCGCTGTCTTGGTTGTTGTGATATGACTTGTCTTTGAGCGACACTGGTTATTGTTTTAGGAAGTTGTCCTATGGAAAGTCTTGGTTGCAATCGTTGCACTTCTCTTGTCGGTTGAACAAATCCAGTACGGGCAAATAATAATCCTGTCTGTGCTGTTGGAATGGTTAAAAATTCTCCCCTCACTCCTGGCTTGATGCCTATCTGTGCAAATGCTGGAAATGCTCCAGAAGTTCCAGAGATTTTAGTTGCAGGAGTTACTGGTGACACTATTGGAAGTCTGGTCACTGGTCTTGGGATTGTGAGGGAGATTTGGGCTTTCTTTCCATACTTAGGAAGTTTAAACATCCGTGGGGCTTTTGCCAAAGCACCTTTTTGTATCATTAATAATCCAGTACCTTCCATCGACGGTGGGAAGTCGGATGTTGTGAACCCTGCCTTCCTATAAGCAATACCTTTCTTCACGAATAAAGGTTTACTACTTACATGGAATCTCTTTTTTAATATTGAAATGTCTTTTGGAGGTTTTAACTTCGTGAGTTTGCCTAATAGTGATACTCTTCCAGTGGCAATAGCTCTTGTTTGAATATTTGCTATCCCTAATCTATGGCCTTGACTCCTTGCTGTTTCTCCTATCGCAAATTCACTTCTGAATAACTTGACCTTGCTTCCCCTTGCCAATGGTTGAGGATATAGCTTTCCTTTCTTGAATGCACCCCTTATTATCTTTGCAGTTCCAATAGTCTTGACTGGCAAGGCACCTTTTCCAAAGGTCGTTCCAGTTTCTCCTCTTGCTAATGCAAGAGTTTTCTTTCCTAGAGAGATTTTTGGTAGGCCTTTCTGGGCAAGAGTTGTTTTCTCGAGGGCAACTGCTTTAAATTCACCCAGTCCTGCATCCTTGACTGTAAAAGATGTTCCCCCCTTGGATACTCTCGCAGTTCCTGTGCCTAACAAACCTTTCTTCTCTACAAATACAATCTCTTTTTTAACTGGTGCTTTAATTTTTGGGAAGGCCACTTTGATTGCTCCGATAGCACCAACACTAGATGCAGTGACATCAAGTGAGGTGGCTCGTGGTCTTGTAGCTAATTGATATTTGAACTCCTTGAACTTCCTCTTTCCTTTTTCAAGTGATCCTCTTGGATCCCCTACTGTTTCTATTACTCTTACTGGCAATAGGGGAATGTCTGCAAGGATTGTTTTAGCAAAAGTCTTCCCAGCTACTTGGCCGAATCTTAATCCCCCACCCAATGCACCACCTATTGTTTTGACTCGTCCTTCTCCTCGTGGAAGTGTGGATAATTGAAATGTTGGAATTGGTTCTGTTGCTCTTCCCCTCTCCAAAGCTTCTCTGAATGTTTTTGGGAAGTCTGTCTCTTCAACAGGAATTAATGACGCACCAGAACCAATGAATCCTGGCATCAATACACCTTGTTGCATTGGAGGAGTTGGTTGTGCTGGTTGTATTTGTTGTTGTGGTACAGATCTTTCTAATTCAACACCAGCGTGTCTTTCTAATCGTAATATATCCTCTTGGGATAATTGAGAAGCAGTCCTTTGTGATATGCCATGCAATCTTATCTCTTCTTTCAATGCAAAGTCTGGAGAAGTGGCAATCTTTCTGGCTCGTCGGTCTTTAATCCCTCGTCCTGCTCGGACTGCACGGGATTCACGACTAACCATTAATCTTATTGCCAGATAGTTTTTATATAGCTTTGTGATTCCTCAAATATTTGGGGAATTAGGGCTTAATTCCGCAATATTTAAATAGGTGTTAATCTAATGATTAATATGGAACATGGAGAACCTGGTGTTGCATTCAATATGGGGTTGGCCATGCTCGAGAGGATACACACACTTCTTAATGCTTGTGCAGAATGTAGATTGACAAAGAATTCTCGTATGCACGACGCTTCTTTGAGGAGTGTTGAGATAGAAGTCTGGCCTTGGTTGGTTGAGAATGAAAAGGAGAAGATTAAAACCAATAGAAAGTTATCCATGGATGAACAGGAGAAGTATCTGCGAGAATTGTTGAGGAAATACAAGTTCTTGATGGCAGAAGCAAGTGATCCTCGTCATGCTATAATTGGAAACTAACAATGGATCAAAAATTAGAGAAGCCACCATACATGGATGGTTACTTGAAGACAAACTTGGGGATTATGAAAGATGCAATTAAGGAAGATTGGGATATGGTCATTGTCGTTGACGGCATCGAGGGTTCTGGCAAGAGTGTTCTCGCTCAACAAGTGGCAAAGGAAGCTGATCCGTCCTTTAATATTGATAGGATTGTTTTTAACCCGAAGAAGTTTGTCAAAGCGATTGAAAAAGCAGGAAAGTATGAGGCAATCGTTTATGATGAGGCCTATGGGGGACTCAACACTCGACAAGTATTAAGCCAGACTAATCGTGCGTTGGTTTCTATGATGGCAGAGATCAGACAGAAGAATCTATTTGTCATCATCGTGTTGCCTTGCTTCTTTGAGCTGGATAAATACGTCGCTGTGTGGAGAAGTCGTGCATTAATCCATGTATACACTGATGGGTTTAAGAGAGGGTTGTTTAGGTTCTATAATCAAGCTAGAAAGAAGAATATGTATATCAATGGAAAGAAGACATACGATTATCGCAAGGGTATCCACAATTTTCATGGGAGATTCTTGAATCAATACACAGTAGATGAGGCAGAGTATAGGGCAAAGAAGCTGAAGGCCTTACATGAGCATGGGAGACAAACAGTGAATGATATAGCAAAGCAACTGGTTTATTATTTGATGGAAAATCACAGGTATACTGGGAAGATGGTAGAGAATGCTATGACTCCACTGGGATTCTCGCTGTCTGAAAGAAGATATCAAGAATTGCATAAGGAAATCAAGGATATTCTTCGTGACAGCGTGACATAGTATATTAACGGATATATATAAAGGAAAGGTTATAAAATGGAAGGAAAGGGGAGAGAAATAATATGAAATTACAACAGATGGGGGGTGGGCAGTACTTTATAGCCGTGCCTAAAGCCATAGCATTAGCCAAGGGATGGAAGAAAGGTGACAGAATCTCAGTGGAAATAGACAGTAAGGGGAATATTATTTTAAAGAAAGGTTAATCAAGGAACTAATAAAGAGTATAGTTTATCGTCGATAAACTGCTCCAAAGGTTCGCTCATGGTGTATTAGACGACCTTTTGATATTCATGATAGGTTTATTTTTTAAGGTTTGCAGACTAGTTCGCAAGTGGTGGAAGGGTGAGCTGGATGATTTTATAGAGATGCAGAAGGGAAACCTTAAATTAATAGAGCATGAGATCCAAAACCGAAAGGTATAAATAGCTGTTATACTAACTAACTAATATGGTTAAAGGGAATTGCCAATTATGCGGGAAAGAAAAGGATTTAGATAAACATCACATTGATTATAACAAAGATATTATTCTCCTTGCTTGTAGGAATTGCCATAATCATTTACATAGAATCAAGAGAAAAATATGGCCATTGGCAAAACAAATAGATTTAGAATGTCAAAAATGCGATTATAAATGGACATATAAAGGTGCAAACCCTTTTTATGCTACTTGCCCAAATTGTTTGATCAAGGTTAAGGTAGAGGATAGAAAATGACAGAAGAATTAAACGTAGATAAATTAAATTTTGTATGGAGACAATCCTGCAATGGTTGTTGTAATATGAAATGTAACAATACTACAAGGAGATCAATAAATGCAGGGGGAAGTTTAGAATGAATAGGGGAGATGCAAAATGATACGGTTCATTATTAAGGCATTAGTATTAATAGCAATATTTGCCTCTGGGGTTTTAGTGGGGGTTAATTTCGGACTATGAAAAACACATGGCAATCAGACAAGTGGGTTTTGAGTAAGTGGTGGCAAAAGACAATCTATGTCTTTGGATTGATTTACACAGCTTATTTTGTGGCCACATTTATAGTAGGATTAGTCTGGTGTATGTTTTTGTTTTGATTTTAGCACAACAATGATTAAAAAGGACTGGAAACATAAAAAACTATGAGAAGAAGGGAAAGATGAAGATTGATATTTCAAATCTAAAGGCAAAAGAGATGAAGTTACTGTTTAGATTCTTCAAGGCCTTGGGGTATGAGTACCATATCAAAGGGAAGGGAGATGGATCAACAGAGTTTAGATTTGATACTCAAAAGGGAGGATATATACAAAATATATAAATATTAGGTTTCAGAGGGAGATATATACAAAGTATGTAAGTATTAGGTATTATCTACTTATATATAAAGCATTTTGTATATATATATGTATATACAAATGAAGATATAAACTCTCTCTCAAAACGTAATACTTACATATTATATACTTTCCACTGGAAAATGGGGTGTAAACCTTTCCCAACTGCTAAAAACCGTAATTCTTGGCATCTGACAACGGTCAAGATCTCACCACAATTCTATGATCTGGCCAAGAAATCCAGCATCAAATTCTCAGAAGCCATGAGAGTGGGGTTATCTATCCTATTTGCTGAAAAGGGCATCAAAGAATATGACAATAAGCTCAATCTTTACAGAAAAATGCAACAATTCAGGACTATGGCAGAAGCATACAGCACCCAATATCACGAACTGTTAAAAGTCATCAATCAAAAGGAAGGAATTGAAATCAAAAGAAAAAATGAAACTAATCAATGAGAGGAACATTCCCAGCATAGATTATGAAGATCATGGATTCATCCCATGTGTAAAATGCAATGCACCAGTAAAGCCAGATGGGGAATCAAGATTATGCCACACTTGCAGAAGAAAACCCCGTGTGAAATGGAGTGATGATTATAGAAAAGCGATGAAAGAACAAAGATGAAGATAAAGGAGCAAAACAATGATTGATACAGCAACACTAATCTCAATATTATTTGAAGTCGGGATAATCATGATGGCCGTGGCAGTCGGTTATTTCTGGCATCAATCACAGACATGGAAGAAAAAATGTCTAAAGGAAGAAAAAAGGACTGAAGAACTGCAAAGGAGACTTGAACAGATACAAAATGACAAATCCGAATGAACAACAACCTACTGAACCGATAATGGAGCAGATGCCCTATTCTCTTCCACAGTATCCCCAGGAAGACACAGCAGGGCTAATATCACAATTAGATCCTGTCGCAATAGTGGAAGAGGTCAAACATCAACTGAGGGGAGAAGAGCAAGTGCCAAAATTAGACAAGGAAGGCAGAACTGTATATGTCTGGTTGAAAAAAAGGAAAAAACCACTGATAAATGAGGAAGGAATAGCGTCTTTGATGGTCAATGTCAGATTATGTGTCAATCAGTCCACAGTCATGGGAAAAACAGATGATGAGGACATCCCAAAGCTCATGAACACAATTTCTGATACTGTAATATCTAAACTGATGATGAACCGTGAGAAGTTTGATGTTGACAAGGCAGAGCTTGACACTATAACTGATCTTATCTGCATCATGAGCTACATCGCATTGAGAAGATCCCACAACGCTTTGACAATAGGCCTGATGAAGAAGGCCACACAAGAGCATATCATCAGCAAACAAAACGAGTCCAAAAAAGGAGGAATGTTTGGATTGCTGAAGAAACAATGAAAAACGACATCATAAAAGAAACTGTTTTAGGATGGGAAGATTTCCACTCTAACACTCAAAAAGAATTACATGATTTGATTACAAAACTCAAAGAAGCCCTCTCCAAAGCTTTAGAGAAGAATGTTAATCCAGCAACAGGAATGATATTTATTGAAGATTTAAAAAAAGAACTCGCCTTATCGGAGGATTTGAAAGATGAATAAATGGTTATGTCAAGGATGTGAGAGGGAATTAAAGGAAGGAGACCAATATTGTGAGAGTTGTTATTCAACAACAGAAGAAGAATTTGAAGAACTCGGCTTATCGGATAATTCAAATGGATAAATGTAATGAAGAGAATGCAATACATGAATATGGTTGTTTAAGTTGTTACAAACAAGCCATCGCAAAAGAGCTTGATAAGATGGACATAGAATTGTATGAGAATTCAGATGGTTGTGAATGTAAAACTATAATCAAAAAACGCTTAGGAGTTGAGAAATAATGGCAATAATACCTGGAATGGAAGGACTTGAATTTGGATCATATAATATAGGTGGATCCCTGAGCAACATAACCACCATAGGATTTTGGATTATTGCCACACTATTGGGATTAGGACTTGTCGGTGGGCTTATATGGTATTATTTCTTTTATATCAGAAGATACAATATCCTCGTCGAGATTCATCAGCTACGTCAAGGGAAACCTTTAGTTATTTTCGACAAAGGTGGTTTTATGAATATTGGTGGTGCCAATGTCTTCAGACTCAGAAAACTGAGGAAAAACATTCAACCACCTTCCTTCTCGTCTTTGATGCATTATATCAAGAATCCAGACATCAGCGAAGCAGAATTTAATTCTTTGCCAATGGAGGAAAGGTTCGAGAGATTCTTGACTCCAAAGAAGAAAGGGACAGTACTGTATTTAATCCAGCATGGAACTGAGGATTTCCATGCCTGGATCCCTGAATTATCACCAGAAGACCGTACAAAGATGCGTGTGACAGAAGGGGACACGGCTTTGTGGAGTGTGGGAAAGATGAGGATGAATAGGGATCTCTTTGCCAAGAAGCAATGGCAGGATCTCATCATGCAGTTAGCACCTTATGCTTTGTTTGCGGTATCAATGGTATTGTCATTGATGCTTGTTTATATCGTAATGGATAAATTTAGTGTGTTGCAGGATGTTGCGACTTCTCTTCAAGCTACAGCGAATGTGATGAAGGAGTCCGCAACAATCCTTGCTTCATCAGCACCAACATAAAATGGAAAAGAAAAACATAACCAAAGTTAGAGTAGTCACAAAGAACTTTGTAGTTGATATAGTGGCATCTATAAAGAACTTCTTTGGAATGAGAATATCTCAATATGAACAGATGATAGAAAGAGGACAGAAAGAAATATGGGAAGAGATAGACAAAGAGAAAATAAAATTGAAGTGGCATAGATATGAGATTTCTCAGTTGACTAATGGGGCTATGGTTATAATGCTATATGGGGAAAAAGAATGATGTTGAGAATAATGTTCTTCTTTGTATTAGCAATGCTACTTATGGGGGCAACAATGCAACAAGAAGGATATACAAAAGAACAATTAGGAGATATTCAATCCAATATCTCTTATGATAATATTGGTTTTGGCTTTGAAGAAAAAGGGATGAATCAGAGTGAAAGATACCTTTCCAGAGCTGTGTTCAAATATGCTGATGCTTTATCTTTTATTGCCATACAAGGTGCAAATGAAGCATTAGAATATGGATATGAAAATCCAAAATGGAATTATAATCTGATCATGAAACTAATAATTATTAGTTTATTTGCTCCATTGGTTATTCCTCTAATATATTTGATTTTATTCATAGTTTTTGGTGTTATTGCATTAAGAGATTGGATTAAAAAGAAAAAAGGAGGTACAAATGGGAAAATATCCAGATTATAAATCAGAAGACGGAAAAGATGCCTTGTGGATAAATGAAAAAGACGCAAGGATGATCCACACAAAAGCAGACGGCTCAAAAGTCACTATCATATTGAAGCCGACAAAGGTTGAAGAGAAGCCAGTCTGTTGATTGTCATAGGCCTCTTTTTAGCTGAGTGTGACAGTCACTCCAGGATAGACCTATGATTCAAAAATCAGTCTTGGGGTATCATGCAGGGGTTCTTCACACATGTACCCCTGCAAATCATTGTCAGTTGCCTGACGGGTGGGGACATACGCTCCCCCACCCTTATATTCAAAATGGGAAGAAAACCAAGAAAAAGGCAGACAGGTTTGCCAAAACCCTGTAAATATTGTGGAGAAACAATGCAAAACAGAACAAGATTCCAGAAAGTCTGCATAAGTTGCACAATTAAGCATAAAAGGATCAACTTTGCGAAGGCAAGGGCTATAAGAGTGATGAAAGGATCTAGAAAATGAGAAAAATAACAAAACAAGACTGGTATTTCCTCATAGGAATCTGCACAATTGCACAACTCTGGATTTTTGTAATGAAGACTGCTACCTGAAGAGTTTAGAAAAGGAGTTTATTCAAAGATACGCTTAAGTGAGGTTGTACGAATCATAGTCAACTGCAAAGTCGACAAGGGGGGTTTTTGGGGAAAATGAAACTACTACAAGAAGGATATAAGAGTTTGAATGTTGGATGTGGTGAAGATGTCAGATGTTCTGACAGAATTGACATTGTCAAGACAAAGACAACCACCAAAGTCTATGACATAGAGAAAGGTCTCCCTTACGAAGACAATACTTTTGATGAAATCTTATGTCAATATGTCTATGAACATATGAAAAATCCCCACGCTTTGTTGGTGGAGATGAAAAGGGTCTTGAAGGAAAAGGGGAAGATAGGGGTCATAACTGACAACGCTGGATACCTTTTGAACCATGTCAAGTTCAGAACATATCATGGAGATTATTTAGAGAATGGGAGAACTGATGACAAGCACTATTTCCTTTATACTCCAGAACACTTGAGGAATCATTTCCAGACTGCTGGGCTTTCAATAGAAGGTTATGGCTATAAATTCTGGGATGATGTTCATGGCAAATCCAAGATATTCCATAGGGCAATGGCAAAGATCATATCTGAGAGATTCTTTATGCCTAGCGTTGTGATTGTGGGGGGAAAATGAAAGAAGAATATTTTGATACAGTGGAAAAAGGAGCAGAGATTGGAGTGATTATATTAACATTTCCACTCTGGTTGATTGGAAAATTATGGGAGTTTTTGGAAAGATGAAGCACACAACATTGATTGAATTGGTGGAAAGATGCAAGGTTAGACCAAGCCCTCCAGAGAAATGTTGGGGAGATGCCTATACTCATGCCAATGTGATCCACTGCGATTATTATCATAAAGACAGTGGATATTGCTCAAGGACTGACAGAAAGACGGAGAGATATTTATTGAGACAATGAAATTGATAACACAGACTTTCCAGTGTGACGGATGTGGCAAAAAGATGGTGCTAAAGCCAAAGAAATGGGTTTGCTATAAATGCCATAGTAAAAATGGAAGGGAAAAAACTGATAGAAATAATAGAAAGAATAAGAGATAATCCCACAATAAGCTTGGTGATCCAGCTTATCGCACTCGTCGGGATACTTGCCCTAGTGTTTGTCATGTGGAAATATGGCCACGCACTTTCCACGCATCCATGCGAACTTTGTAAGGAGATGGGGAACTATTGTTTCCCTCCAAACAGGATATAATGGCACAGCAGGAAATATTGGTATTATTGGAGAGATATCATAAAAAGGAGTTCTCCTCAAAAGAGATAGCTGGAAAGATAAAAATCAATGTGCCTGGGGCAATAAGGGCTTTGTCAAAGTTATTTGACCAAGGCCTCATAAGGCAGAGGAAAGAGAAGCATCCAAACTACAGGAATGTGATTGTGATAAAGTGGTCTTACTGATTCTAAAAAAATAAAAAAGAAAAGAAAGAGAAAAAATAGCTTTATACTTGGGTTTTGCCCCCGATTGCCCTTATCAACAATCCGAGTACCAAAGACGCAACAATTGCGATTGCCAGGATAGGCCACCAATTACTGAATGTCCCTACTTCCCCAATGGATTGGTTGATTCCCTGCCATTGGTCTTGGTGATAATACCAAGTGTAATTCATAGTCATTGCTGTGTTGTTATATTCACCTAATGCTTCCTTGACTCCAATTATTGAAGAGCCAGTCTCTGCACAAGTAACAGTATAGTTCGCTGATATGATCGTCTCTCCTCCTGTTGCATTGACAACTGTAACTGTCCCACCATCAATACAATAGAGTTGAGCTAATGTATGTGAAGCTGTATCGTTCAAAACGATTGCTTCTCCTGTAGTGGCAGAAGTTCCTTTCCATTCGACAGTGTCTGCCATATTTTGAGCTATTATAAGCCCAAACACTAGGACAGAGACTGTCATCACAACCGCTAACATGACTCCAGGGATTTGGGAAGCAGACATTGCTTCCCCCCTTTTGTCCATTAATAATGCCATTTATTCAATGGCAAGATTAACTGCGTTTGAATGCGAATGCCCTTAGGACAACTCCTAGAACGATTGCCATTGCGATTCCAATAACCATTAATGGTATGAAATCTGCAAAGTCACCAAGGCCAACGATAGATTCGTTAACTGCGGTGTAAGCTTCTGTTCCAGATGATGTTTGATCCCAAAGTTCATCCAAAAGTATAAGTCCTACTCCTAAAATTACGATTCCAAGCACAAGAGCCAGTACTGCTGGATATAGTTCCGAAACATTCCCTCTCTTATCGCTCATAATACTTCTGAGTTTCATCTTGCTTAATTTGTACCTCCTTTCAAATAGATTAATAGATATGGTTCGAGGAAATTCTTTATATAGAAATGTCAACATCAATTCTCGTGAGATTGTTCCCAGACCAGATAGATGATTGCCAGTCCAGCAGTCACAATTATTAACCAGAACATTGTAGTGGATAATAAACCAAGAATTCTCAAAAATGGTGTCAAAATAGCTATACTAAAAAGGGAACCCGTTAATGCCCTTTCAGTCGTGTATTGCTTCTGGGCAATAAACATTATGAAGAATACTGCAATAAGAATCCCAAATCCCAAGAAACCATCAGTTATGTTATTGACATAGAGCAATACATTCGCAAAGGAAGCATCCGATACATTCTGGTGTAGATATGGATAAGTCATTATACTCTCCTCCTAAAGACTGTTGAGACTACAACAAGGATCACAATCAATGATATGGCAGTCATTATTGTTGAGGCAAACCATAAAGGCACACCAAAGTCCGTCGCTATTCCATAGATGATTCCATTGCTTCCCACCAAGAAAGTCAGAGATCCTAATATCAGTGTCAATACATTCCAGGCACCACTAGCAAAGAATCCAAATGTAGAGCCAAAAGTTGTGTCAGATTCTAGCATATTCTCCTGGATTTGATCTGTTTTTGCATCAATATCTGTTATTTTGTTATATGTAGAATTATATGAAGCATCTGCCATATTTGTTCCATAAAGAGTGTCGAATTGTGTTGCTATAACTGTGAATGAAGCAATCCATAAACTAAAGAATATTATCCCTATCATGTAATCTCTTAATAGCATTTTATGTTCGTAACCTCGTTATAATTATTAAACCCAGCAAAGCTAAAAGTATTGTAGTGGTTAATGGCCATGCCATGATCCCTATCAACTGGACAATTATCAATCCAAATATGGAGAGGAATACTGAGACGACTGGATTCCACAACCCAATCATTATGATTGTCATGAAGAACATCAAGCTCCATGCAACACCTTCAAGGCCAAATGTCGCAACCACATCCTCGATATAAACTCTCAATGTATCAAGGACTGTTGAATCCTGACTTACTTTGACAAGATACTCCCCATTCCCAGAACTTGTGAGATTGCAGGTCATCGTCGAAGAAGTTGAAGTAACAGAAGAGTCGCAGGGATATGTAGTCCAGGATCCCTGCTCTCTTCCCACTTCAAGATTCATAGTCGGTGTGGATCCAGATGAGTCTGTCCAGCTAAATGAGACTACTCTTGTATTGTTATTATATGTCAAGCTATAAGTCAGATCATCCTTTGTTATGACATTGTCCCAGATGTCCAGCTCATCTGTTATTGTGAAAGCTATTGAACAGGCATCTCCTGCATAATCCCTATCAAGACAAATTATCCTCATTGCCTGGGAAGTCTTGACAAGATCACCAGTGGAATTCTCAATCAGGAATTTATAATCAACCTCATCTTCTACAAGATGGAAGACCCCATATCCAAAGTCATCTGTCTCTGCCAATTCTATTGCCAACCAAGTGTTTGTCGCAGGATAATATCTTTCTGCCTTGATGATATGATTAGGCAACCCTTCTTGTGCCTCATCTTGCACTTTAACATAAATGACAGTCGTCAGTCCTGAATCTCCAAGATAAAGAGTGATGTCGTTGGATTGGTTGTTCAAGGTCGCATCATTGAGATAATAATTCCTGCTGTTATATCCCGCAGATGAATAGAAAAGATTTGCATCACTCTTGACCGTTGCCCATATAGGAGAGATACAATAGGCATGACTTGGTTGCTCTATCCAGTCGAAAGTATAAGTCCTGTTGTTTGTTATTCCAAGTCCAGAATCCCAGATCAAGAATGTGGATTCCTGTGAGGCATTATCTTCCGTAAGAGAAGTCTCATTTGCATAAGTGAAATTCAATGTGACTGTCGTCGTCAATCCTTGTGTGCAGTTATCCAGGATAATCTTATGGATCTCCTGCTGACTTGCAGAAGTATTGAAAGTCTCTATATTGCTGTTGAATGTAAAATTGAATTCCCAAGTGAATGACTTATTTGTGTGGTTTACGCTACCATCTACTTTTGGGGCAGAGATTGAGAGATAATATTCCTCACTGAGATTTGAGACAGCATAGTAAGGTGTATTATTATAATGGAATGTTGCTCCTGGATTCAATGTTCCACTATGATTGATTGTCCTGTTGAATTGATGAGAAGTCAGTTCAATAACAAGGGCATCATAAGCTGAGCCAACTGTGATATTCACAACCGTGAAATTAGATCCAACTCCACTGGCCTTATTGTCCATAGTATCATTTGCCCATAGCCACAACTCATAGTCAATATAACCGACAGTGAGAGTTGTGTTTGCACAGCTTGTTATAGTTGTATTTGTCGCACCACTATCAACAGAATACCAACAAGCATCCACAGGAGTTATAGCATCTGATACAGAGAAATTCAAGTCAGCAGTTCCCCCATTCATAATATCATTGTTTGTTGGAAGGACAAGAGTCAATGACGGTGCTGTTGTATCTATCCTTAATGTCCTATTGGCATCTGCCCAATCTACTACATCTCCCCCAGTATTATGGACAAGGCAATTCCATTTGTATGTTGCATCACCATCACTTGTGAAATCATAAGTGAAATTAGTTGTATTAGCAACACCCGTTATAGTTGCAAAGCTTGTATTGATAACTGTATTTCCTTCCCAAATATTAAGAGTTACATTTCCAAGTGTTGTCCCTGTCGCTGTTGAATTGCACTGAAAGGTATGACTCAATGTTGTAGTATTTGTTTCATCATTTGGAACTATCAAATTAGATGTGACTTCTGTCAATAATGAATCCCAGAAGATTCCAGTATTGTTATTGAATAGCTCAACTATCTCTCCATAAGTCACTGTCCTATTCCAAAAATACATTTCATCAATTGATACATTCTGTATTTGTGCACCAGCATTGTCAAAAAGATTCATATTTCCAGCGTCAGAATAAGCTGTTACTGCTGTTGCATCTGTGACTGAACCTTCAGTTGTATTATGATATATTGCTTGGAATGTACTATTTGATATGAATACTATGTGTTGCCAATTTCCTTCCACCAAATATGCACTTCCTTCTCTTGTTACTAATTCTCCGTTAGTTTTTACATCCAGTTCATTTGTTCCGATTCTCATATAGAAATCTGTATCTTCTGCGTCTGCTGGAGCTTCAATTATTCCTGCACTTGCATGGCCAGTAGATACTCCAACTTGATTGACCCATAAAGATACCGTCAATTCTGCCTGGCTGTCCATCAATGCTTTAAGAGTTACACCAGTATCAACTGTTTCTGAAACTGGTTGATAAGCACTTCCATCTTTTCCTGATAAATTCCAGTTTGCAGAATTGACAGTCAAGTCATAATTTCCTAATGAATCTGATGCTGTTGTTCCAGTTCCCTCATCAAATTTCCATACTGCCTTTAATCCAGTGGCTATACTCTCAGTCCACACTGCAAACTCTGGGATCTCCACACCAAACCATGTTGGTATCCATTCAACTCTATCTCCTGCTTGAACATCTGTGAATATACCGACGGTGACTTCTCCTTTAGGGAGGCCTTCCAGTTTATCTATTGTAACCCATTCAACATAATCTTCTGTGTGAGTTCCAAGAACTTTCTGTTCATCACACTCTTCTCTGCCTGGATATTTTGTTGTGCAGTCGTGAGAATAATCTGTGACTGTCCTTTGCTTTATTGTCTTTAATTTATAATCAAAATCCCTGTTGAGTTTTGTCCATTCATCTTTGTGATAGAACTTCATATCATTGAAGGCATTTTCATAATAATAAGCACTGTCAAAAGTCATCTCTGCAACTTGTTGATATCCTCTAGGCACAAGAACATTCATTGAGGAATCTAATCTTATCGTCGCTATGTCATCTCCCAGTCCAAAAGCATTTGTTATTGTGATGGTCTTTGTGTCCTTGTCATAATCTTTTACATTGTCAAACTCAAATGCTGAAGCTTGTGGGATTGCAAACATTATCACACCAACCAGGAGGATCAATGTAATGATTGGTGGGAGAAATTTGTTCATCCTATATCTCCTCCTGCTCTCCTCATCTTTGCGAACATGATGACCATTCCGACGAGCCCAACTATAAGTGTAAGCATTGGAAGTTTATCCATGAGGTATTGAGTCATGGTGAAATCACTTGTCACTGTTGAAGCGAGTGTTGAGCTGTCAGCGAATGACTCAAAGCCGTTGCTGAATAATACAGAGAGTATCACCGCAAATATCAGCACCACAAAATATACAATCATGAATGCGGGATGGACATCGACTAAGAATGCTGTGATTATGATTGATATCAAAAGCCCTACAAATACTGCCACAAATAAAGAATCAAGAAGGTCTGTGCTTTCATCTGCTCTGCCTATCCCCGATGACAAAGTATCTTTTGTACCATCTGAGATCATATCCATGCCTTGCACCGTGCTGTTGAATGTTGGTGAGACTTCTCCCCATGTATAAAACAACAAAACTCCTGCTACTGATGCCATGAAAAGAACCACAAGTATGTAAAATATGTCAATTATGCTTCCCCGTTTGTCCTTCTTATCTAATATATTTCGCATTTTATCTTCCTTTTTTTGAATAAGTCAGCGATTATTTTGCTTTTTGATATCTTTTTGCCCTGAAGCTGTGCCATTCTTTGTATCTGCTTGATTCTTTCTGCTGTCTTCTTGTCAATCCTTATCTGTTTTGTCATGCGAAACTCCCCTTGAATGTCGAGGCAACTTTGAATGCCAGGAAGATAAATACTAATGCGAATAATACCACAATTATCGCAACAAATGCAGAGGAATCCTCAGCAAATCCTGTGAGAAGATCCTGGGCATCATCAGTCTCATTCCATATTGTTGAGTTCTCTGTCTGTGTATCTGCAAGGCCTTGAAAGCCAACCGCAAAGACTCCAAGCATGACTAAGAAAGCTACAAGTCC
>Ga0255055_10001614_pt1 | contig 16326 bp, 12 predicted proteins | sample JV7_2_27_MG_FD_188633 | JGI IMG/M metagenome (GOLD analysis project Ga0255055, IMG submission 188633) | Seawater microbial communities from Jervis Inlet, British Columbia, Canada - JV7_2_27 | ecosystem: Environmental > Aquatic > Marine > Inlet | place: Canada: British Columbia | collected... | reverse complement strand
ATCGACGAGAAGCTTCGTTCCCGGGTATTGCACCCACGTGTTATATGGCTCAACGACGTTTCGCTCTTCTCGCGGATCGGTAATGAGGTCGACCACCTTCGGCACGGTCGAGAATGGCTGTTGCGTGCTGTACTTGGTCTCCTGCCATACGAGGTGCAACCCGAAGCCAAGTGAGAGTGCCCATGCCAAGAGCAGGATTCTGCGACTCGATCTCATTTTCAGATCCTCTCGATTCGATTACGCGACGGCGGCTCAGCTCGCGGCGCAACTGCCCGCGAGACTCGATATCGCGGTGACCCGACGGCCCTGCACCATCCAGTCGGCAAAGCCGTCAAGGCCGATACTATCGTACCGGGGTAGGCCGGGTATACTGGGGCGCGTGCTATACGCCATCCTCGCGATTGTCGTTCTCGTCGCGGCCGCTACGGTGGCGTGGAAGTGGTACCGCGTGCTCCAACCTCCGGCGCGCGCACCAGGGCGGTGGTCCGAGTCGCTTCGGCCAGCGTCCGGTCCCGTCGTGCTATGCCTCGGAGACTCGATCACTCACGGACATCTGGGAAGCGATTGGACCGGCTTGCTGGCAAGCCGCGGTCTTTGCGTCGTGAATGGCGGGATCAACGGTGAGCTGGCATGGAACGTAGTCCAGCGCGTGGACCGGGCTCTGGCCTGCCGCCCGGATGTGGTGACCGTCCTGATCGGCGCCAATGACGCGTTGGCGGCCCACGACGAGGCTTCGGCCCGTCGCTACGTGAGTATGGTGAATCTGCCCCGCTCACCCGACCTGGAGTGGTTCGAAGGAAATCTCCGCGCGCTGGTGCGCCGACTCCGTGAGGAAAGCAAGGCGAGGATCGCTCTGATGACTCTGGCCCCGGTCGGCGAGGACCCACGAGCGCCGATCGCCACCCTGGTCGACAAATGCGACGCGATCATTGCTCGCGTCGCGGAAGATCTGGACGTCGAACTCTTGCCTCTTCACGATCGTCTGGTGGCACTTCTCGCTGTAAGTTCCGGAGCCGCGCAACATCGCTATGTACCGGGAATGCGGAGCACGATCCGGATGGTGAGTGCCGGAGCGCTCCATTACCTCCTGGGCATGAGCTGGGATCGGATCGCTGCTCGACGGGGCCTGACGCTGACGGTCGACCTCATACACCTGAGCGACCGCGCCGGCACGGTCGTTGCCAACCTGGTCGAAGGGTTCGCACGTAAAGAGGGAATCTGAACGCCTGCCCTGGAAGAGCTTCGAGTCCAGAGGAACAGGTCTGGACAGGCGCGCCTCGATATGTGGCCGCACCACGAGGCGCTCGGTCACCTGACGCCAGCCTTAACTTACCCTCCCGAGAGAGAGAAGCCGGGAGCGCGCTACATAGCGTCGATGATGGCATTCAAGGTCGCGCTGGGACGCATGACCTTTTCCGCCGTTTCATCGTCGGGCACGTAGTAGCCCCCCAGATCGACAGGCGCTCCCTGAGCGGCGAGAAGCTCCTCCACGATCTTGGCTTCGTTCTCTTCGAGTTCCTTGGCTACCTTGGCAAAACGCGCCTGCATCTCTGCATCTTTGTTCTGCGCAGCCAAGGTCTGTGCCCAGTACATGGTCAGATAGAAGGTGCTTCCCCTGTTATCGATCTCGTTGACCTTGCGGGAAGGAAGCCTGCCGTTCTCCAGGTACTTGGTGATGGCCTGGTCGAGCGTCTCTGCGAGAATTGTCGCCTTCTCGTTCTTGGTCTTCTCGGCGATCAGCTCCAGCGCCGGGACCAGCGCGCAGTACTCGCCCAGCGAATCCCATCGCGTGTGCCCCTCCTTCAACAGTTGCTGAACGTGCTTGGGAGCCGAGCCCCCGGCGCCGGTCTCGAAGAGCCCGCCACCGGCCAGAAGCGGTACGACCGACAGCATCCTCGCGCTGGTGCCCAGCTCGAGAATCGGAAACAGATCGGTGAGGTAGTCCCTCAAGACGTTGCCGGTAACGGCGATCGTATCCTCTCCCTTGCGGATCCTCTCCAGGGAGAACTTCATCGCCTCAGCCGGCTTCATGATGCGAATGTCGAGGCCCTTGGTGTCGTGAGCGGGCAGATACTTGTTCACCTTCGCGATGATCTGTGCATCGTGCCCTCGATTTTCATCCAGCCAGAATAACGCGGGCGCTCCAGTGGCCTTTGCCCTCCTGACGGCCAGCGCGATCCAGTCCTGGATCGGGATATCCTTCACCTGACACATCCTGAAGATATCCCCAGGCTCCACGGTCTGCTCCAGCAGGGTCCTGCCCGAGGCATCGACGACACGGAACGTGCCGTTGGCAGGCGCCTCGAAGGTCTTGTCGTGAGAGCCGTACTCTTCCGCCTTCTGGGCCATCAGACCGACGTTGGAGACGTCGCCCATCGTCGAGGGGTCGAACTGCCCCTTCTCCTTGGCATCCTCGAGAATCACCTTGTACATGGTCGCATAACAGCGATCGGGCACCATGGCGATACAGTCTTGAAGCTCGTCGTCGTTGTTCCACATCCTGCCGCCGTCGCGAACGACGTTGGGCATCGACGCGTCGACGATGATGTTGTTGGGCACGTGCAGGTTGGTGATGCCTTTTCTCGAGTCGACCATCGCAAGCGCCGGTTGTTTCTCATACACCGCGGCGATGTCCGCTTCGATCTCCGCCCTTTTGTTGGCGGGAAGCCTGTCCAGCTTTTCGTAGACATCGGCGAGACCGTTGTTGAGGTTGACGCCGATCTCGTTGAGCGCATCGGCGTGCTTGTCGAGCGCTTCCTTGTAGTAAACCGCTACGCAGTGGCCGAACATGATGGGATCGGAGACCTTCATCATGGTCGCCTTCAGGTGCAGGGAGAGCAGCACGCCGTCCTTCTTCGCCTCTTCGATCTGCTCGGCGTAGAACTTTCGCAGGGCGGCCACGTTCATCACCGCGGTATCGATGACCTCGCCCTCCAACAGCGACAGCTCCTCCTTCATGACGGTCGCCTTGCCGTCGGCGGCGACGAACTCGATCTTCACGTCACACGCCTTTTCGATCGTGGTGGAGTTCTCACTCGAGTAGAAGTCCTTGTCGCTCATGTGAACGACGCGCGCCCTGGACCCGGATTTCGGCCACTGCTGCATCATCTTGTGCGGGTTCTTCTGGGCGAACTTCTTCACCGAAACCGCCGGTCTGCGGTCGGAGTTGCCTTGACGGAGCACGGGGTTGACCGCCGAACCGAGAGCCACGGCGAACCTTTCCTGCAGAGCCTTCTCGGTCTCGTTCTTGGGTTCTTCGGGGTAATCGGGGATGTCGTATCCCTTTTCCTGCAGCTCCTTGATCGCGGCTTGCAGTTGGGGAATGGAGGCGCTGATGTTGGGGAGCTTGATGATGTTGGCTTCGGGAGTCTTTGCGAGCTCGCCGAGTTGCGCCAGATGATCGGGAATCTTTTGATCGTCGGTGAGCTTCTCGGGGAAATTCGCGATGATCCGGCCTGCCAGAGAGATGTCTCTTACCTCCGCCTCGATGCCGGTACCCTCGGTGTACTTCCGAATGACGGGGAGCAGGGCGTATGTGGCCAGCGCCGGCGCTTCATCGGTCTTCGTCCAGATAATCTTCGATGTGGTCATCTCTCGTCCTTCATGTCTGTAGCTCCGCCAACCACGGCTCAATCTGACGGGCTGGCCTATCTGGCGCCGGTTGTCAGCCATACCGCGACGCAAGTAGCGCCATCCTAGATAGTGGATATTTTCTCTTTTGCAACAAGGGAGTGGCCGGGCGTATGGCGGCAATCTCAGCGGCTGATCTGCGGCGAATTATTATTGATTCAGGCGCCGACGCAGCCGCTCAGCGGTGCTGAGATCGCGACTCGGCGCTGATACGGTCGATCCCGACCTCTACTCCCACGTGACCTTGATCGGCTTTCGATCCACGGTCTTGAAGAACGTGATCTTCGGGTATCCAATGATCAGGGTGCTGTACACCTCGTGGCCCGTGGGTAGCTTCAGCTCCTCGGCTATCGGCGGATGCGCTTTGCTCGCATTGGTGAACAGACCGATGTAGCAGGTCTCGAGCCCCATCGTCATGGCAGTCATGCTCATGGTCTGCGCGGCGATCACGCAGTCGTCCTTGGGGGTGGTGGCCGCGTCCGATGAGTGAAAGACGATCACTGCCGGAGCCCTGTAGAAGATCACGTCCAGACCGATCTTGCGCGCGATTTCCATTCCCTTGTAGCGCGAGAGATTCGTGTGGAGATCCCGTACGGATCTCGGCACTTCCTTCCCGTCGGCTTCGAGTCGCGCAACCTGTGCGTCGACCTGAGCGATCAGACCGATGAAGTGGTCCATGGTGTGGTCCGACAGTCGCGTGATCTTCTCGGGATCCTGAATGATCTTGAGCTCGACGGCCTGCCGATTGCTTCCGGTGGGAGCGTAGCGGCAGACATCCGCAAGCGTCTCGAGATCCTGGCGCCGCACTTCCCTTTCTTTGAAGTGCCTGTGGCTTCTCCGCTTTCGAACGAAATGAATGAACTGATCCGTGTCGAAATTGAGATTGCGGTCGACGGGCAAGAAATTGTCCCCGCTCATCTTCTGATGAACGATGGCTTCGGTGGGGCAGAGCGCAACGCAGTGACCACAGAGATTGCAGTTCTCCTCAGTGGCATGGACCGTCATCTTCTCGTCCTGAACGGAAAAGCATCGCATGCATCTGACCGCACACAACCCGCAGTCGTTGCACTCGTCGCTGTCGATCGTCACCCAACTCATGATTCCCACCTGTGCTCGAGGTCAGCTCGCATCGACTCGTGGCGCCGCCAAGCGGTCTCGACATGAATGATTACCAGACCCGAGCTTCGAGAGCACCCGGAAGGGCGGAAATGGCATCTCAGCCAACCTCGCCCCGGCGCCGCTCGAGCTCCGCCAGGATCTCCCGGTGACGAGATCGGGTGATCGGATACCGCGAGAGAAAGATCAGGGTGACCAGGTAGAGGACCATGAGGCCGGGCCCCACCACCAGCCCCAGCTGGAACACCTTCTCCGGGTCCACGTCTCCGGGTGCCGCCTGGCTGGGGAAGGCGACCAAGTCGAGCGCGACGCCGGCGAGAAGCCCCCCCACGCCGGAGACGGCCTTGCCGGTAAAGGCGACCGTGGACATGAACATTCCCTCCTGTCGCTCGCCGGTCTGGAGCTCGCCTTCGTCGACCACGTCCGCCAGCATCGAGCCCACGGTGATTCCGATCGCGATGACCGCCGCCACCAGCAGCGCACTGTGGATCAGGATCAGGTAGAGAAGCAGCGGCTCGCCGTTCAGGGGCATCCACCCCAGCAGCCGCAGCACGACGGGAAGCGGGCCCCAGAGGATCGCGAACGCGGCGATGCCGAGGGCGCTCTGTTTCTTGTCGAAGCGCGCGGTGACGGGCCGGGTCAGCGTGAAGGCCAGCAGCAGCGAGACCACCAGACCCCAGACCAGCACCGCGATCTCGTCGGTGGTGAACTCCCAGAAGTAGGTGTTCATGTAGAGCCCGATCACGTCGGTGAAGCCGCCGGCCACGGCCGCGAAGAGCCCCGCCCCCAAGAGCAGCCGGTAGGCGCGATTCCCGAGCACCTGACGCACCAGCTGCGCGAAGCGCCTCGGCGTCAAGGGCTGTGCTGCCGAAGCGGTCCTCAGGTTCGGGATCAGCCGATGCGTGCCCAGGGCGCAGACCAGGATGGCCGTCAAGACCAGAAGCGCACATACGCCGGCGAAGGCCCCGTAGGCGCCCGGGTCGAGACGGCCATCTCCGTAACTCTCCGACGGAGCGAAGAAGTGGAGGTAGCCAATCTGGGCGACCGCCAACCCACCCATCCATCCGAAGAGGAAGCGGAAGCTCACCAGGGAGGTGCGCTCGTCGTAGTTCGAGGTGAGCTCCGGCAGCATGGCGCTGCTGGGAATCGCGTAGAGGGTCATCGATGCGCGCACGCCAATCGCGAACACGGTCAGCCACGCGAAGAGCGCCGTCTCACCCAGCCCCGAGGGAGGGTTGAAGAGCAGGAAGACGTTGAAGGCGGTGGCCTTGGTCCCTTCCGCGACGGATCCGCCAGCCGAAAAGAAGCTTGGTGGAGAGCGCGACGCGTTCCGGGGGGCCTGCAGCGGACATGGTCTTTGTGGCCCTCCTCCTCCTGGAGCGCGCACAGCCTATCACAGCGGCTGGCCGCGGCTTCCGGGAAGACCCTCGCTCGCCTCGACCCGGCGTGTGTTCTCGTTATACCGTCGTCAAGGCAGCTGGCCGTGCACCAGGCGTCCCTGCATCACGACCGCATCGGGCCTGACCCGATGGATGGCGTAGCGATCTACGGTGAAGAGGTCCTCGGACAATACGACCAGATCCGCCGCCTTCCCCACGCTGAGGGATCCCAGCTCGTCATCCAGGCGGAGCTGCGAGGCGCCGCCGCTGGCGTAACCTCGAACCAGTTCCTCCCTTCCCAGGCGCTCGCTCAACGGGAGCATCACGGCGCCGTCGGGACCGTCCTCGATCTCCTGACGGTTGTGGGCGATCTGCATGCCGAAGAACGGGTTGGCGCGCTGCATTTCCGCGTACGTGGTCACGTCGCTTGAGAAGCTTACCACGGCGCCGTCCTCGAGGAGCGGCTGTGCGCGCATCACCCGGCTCGACCGGGGCTCACCGACGGTGAGGTGCGATCCCTCGAAATAGCCGCCGTGCCAGTGGGGCGTGTAGTTCGCCGCAACGCCCAGCTCGCGGAACCTCCGGATGTCCGCGTCGTCCATGACCTCGAGGTGCGACAGGGCGACGTGGCAGGCGAGATCGCCCGGAACCGCCGCTCGAGCCTGCTCGACCGCATCGAGCGCGACCCGAATGGCGCGGTCTCCAACGGTGTGCAGGTGCAGGTCGATGTTTTCGGTGTGAAGCTCGAGGATGAAGTCCCGGAGCCGGTCGAGAGTAAAGAGCGTCTCGCCTCGACCGGCGCTCTCACCGAGGTACGGGTCGAGCATCGCAGCGGTCCGGATCTCCTGCACCCCGTCGAACTGGATCTTGATCGTCTCGAACCGCAAGAGGTCACCGCCATATTCTCGTCTCAGCCGCTTCAGCTCCGAGACCGCCGTATCCAGCTGATCGGGAAGCACGATGTGGACGACGCCGCGGTAGCGGAGAGGCAACCGGCCCTCTCGCTCCAGCTCCGCGACCACGGAGTAGACCTCGTCGTCGTAGAGCAGGTTTCCCGCGTCGAAGACCGTCGTGACGCCGTGCTCAGAGAGGAACTCCATGAACGTCAGCATGCGCTCGGCCATCTCATCGCGTGACGGGAGCAGCAGATCCCCGACGAACGGAAGCGCCGCGAACTCCTTGACCCACCCCGTCGGCTCGCCGTTCTCGTCCCGCACGAAGTAGGAGAGACCGGGGGCGGGGTCCGGGGTGGAAGCATCGACGCCAAGGAGCTTCAGGGCCGCGGAATTCATCCACAGGCTGTGTCCGGAGTCGTCGAAGAGGATGACGGGGCGCCAGCGGACCACGCGGTCCAGCTCCTCCTTGCGCGGCCCCTGAATGCCGTAGAGAGTCGTCGGCCACTCGCCCGCCAGGATCATGGGCGGCCAGAACCACCCGGCGTAACCTTCGAGCCAGGTCAGGATGTCCTCGTGACTGGTCTTGGGAATGGGGCTCTCTTCGTCGTCCTCGCCCAGGAACCCGATCATGCCCGGATGGGTGTGCGCATCCACCAGACCCGGCATCACCAGCTTCCCGTCGAGGTCGTGATGGGCGGCGCCCCCCTCCTGCAATGCGAGGGCGCCGGCGTCGTCGCCGACGTAGACGATCCGCCCCTCCCGAACCACCAACGCCTCGGCCCACGGCCGGGCCTCATCGGCGGTGAAGATCTTCGCGCCGGTGAGCATGAAGTCGGTCGGCGGGGGAAGCGGCTCTCCATGGGGCAAGCCCGGATCCCCGCACGAGGCGCAGGTGGCCATCATCGCGAAAACGTACTTACGGATGCCCGGCAGGTGGTGGACAAGCAATGACGACTTCAACCCTCGCTACTTCGTCTCCAGGTCGCCGACGCCTGTGACTCGGGGGAGATCGTCGTCGACCGGGATCCAGGGGACGCGGTTCTCGAAGCCGACGTGTGCCTGTGGGGATCGATCGATCTCACCCTTGAGGTTGCCGAGCGGCGTACCCACTTGTTCCGGCGTCCGCGTCGACCACCCAAAGAGCTCGCTGCCGCAAACGCTGCAGAAGTCCCTCGATCCGTGGTCGGAAGACTCGTAGCGAGTCAGCTTGTCCCTGCCCGCATGGATCCGCAGCTGCTTGGTCGGGAGGAGCACCCAGGTCGTGTAACCGGCCCCGTGCGCACGGCGGCACATCGTACAGTGGCAGTGCACACACAGCTCCGTCGGCATCTCGATCTCATACTGCACGGCCTCGCAAAAGCAGGCACCGCGCGCCGAATTCCTCTTGGTTTGCCCCGACATGGAGACGATCCTATACGCTACCGGCCGCGTCCTGCAAACATTTCACCCGAGGGCGGAGGAAGGCCGCAACGCTCGTTGAATCCCTTGCCCCTACTGCGGCCTGGGTCGTACCGACCTCCCCTACCTCGCAAATGGACTGCCGGTGCTGATCAGAACACCCATGTAGACGTAGTAGAGAAGCAGTATCACCACCATCAGGATGAAAAGGACCCGTTTGCCCTTCGCCGTGGTCTTGTCGAAGCCTGCGCCCATCCGGATCAAGACAAGGGAATCGGAAACAGTCAGAATGATCGCGGCGACTCCAAGACCGGAGACGGGGCCAAACAGCGCAGCGACCGCTCCGGCTGCCAGCACTACGAGCCCGAGAGCGTAGAGAAGCATCTGAGTTCGCACGGTTTGCTCAGGTGCGAAGTCGGCATATCGATCCCCCTCAATAGCGCGCCATCGGCCTCCCCTATTCACCGAAATAGCCACGGATGAAGAGCGGCTTCATCTCGAGTCTCGCGACGTCGGCTGCCATCTCCTCTTGCGGTGCGGGAGGCTCGAGATTCGCCGCGGCATCGAGCACGCGCGGTAGAACTTCGAGATCCCCGGGCGTGTTCAGGAACACGCCCGGCCGCGCCAGCACCCAGCCGACGGCTCTCCTGAGGGCGAGCGGATCTTCAAGCGGCTCGTACCACGTCGCGCGCGGGCCGGGGTCCCCATCCCACCGCCTTCGCGCGACCGACTTGATGGTTTGGAACGCCACATTCCCCGCGCGACACCGGGCCAGGAGCTTCTCGACAGCGGCCGCGTAATCGGGACTCTGCATCATCGTGAAGCTGTACGGAAGCAGCACCGAGTCGAAGTCGAACTGCTCCAGGCTCCGCAGGTGCACCTCGGCGACTCGAGTGCCATGCCCCGTCACGCCGATGAAGCGAACCAGGCCCTGCTCGCGAGCCTCGATCGCGGCGGCCAGCGCCCCGTCCGGCCCCATGGCGACCTCCCACGCCTCCGCGTCCACGAGGTGGTGCAGTTGGAGCAGGTCGACCTGATCCACGCGAAGCCGCTCGAGGGAACGCTCCAGCTCCTCGCGGGCACCCTCTCGCGTACGCTCTCCGGTCTTGGTCGCCAGGAAGAACCTCGCGCGGTGCTCCGCCATCCACGGGCCGATCCGCAGCTCCGCATCGCCGTAGCTCGCGGCCGTATCGATGTGGTTGACGCCGTACTCGAGCAAGATGCTCAGGGCGCGGTCCGCCTCTTCCTGTGTTACCCGCGAGAGGGCCGCCGCACCGAAAATCGTTCGTGTGCTTCGATGCCCTGTTCGTCCGAACGTCTCTCTGGGAATCATGATACGAGCGCCTCCAGGCTCTCCCATCCGCGGCCGCTCGGCAGCTGCGGGGCGCGGTGAGTGTAGGTCATCTTGCGGATCGCCTCTTCCTGGGTCATGTATTGCCTGTCCCGCGCAAACTGACCCAGGACCTTCGTGAAGGCGCCGTACGAGACCGGGGATGGATTCGGGTAGTCGACATCAACGATGTCAGTGATCGTTGGCATCCTGGAGGGGCCGGCGATCGAGCAGAGGTGATCGAATGATGCTTGGCGTGCTGATCTTCGTTGCGGCTCTGGCCCTGATAGCACAGGCCCTGATCGGTCTCAGCTTCCTCCTCTCGAGCCTCTGGGAGAGAGAGGGGAAGGCCAGCACCTTCGCCGCTGCGCAATCCGCTGCGATGCTGACCCTGGTGCTCCTGTTCTTCCTCTTGCTGTGGGCGGGCTTCTTCGAGACCGGTGTCGGGGTCGTGGTCCTGATAGGGGGGATCGCAGCGGGGGCCATCGCTGCGTTTCTTCTGCTGAGAAGGTCTGGCGCAAATCCCGCGGCACTCGAAGGGACACGGGGCCTGATCGTCGGAGAGGTGAGGAGATGGGATGAGAGGGAGATCGTCTTCGCCAGGAATCGATACCTTGAACCGGGCTCGGAGCGATACAGGGAATTCTACAGCGCGCATCCGAAGTGGGAGGAGACCGACGCGAGGAGAAGAGAGAAAGGCGGGCCGTTGGGGGCGATTGGGGTGATCGACAGGCCCCACGAGGGGCCGAACCGAGCTGCCTTCATGGCGTCCGGATTGCTCGCGATGCAGCTTGCCACCCCCGATCAGGTGAAGCTTCAACCCAGGGGACCGAATCTCGATCTCAGCCCCGAGGAGGCAACGGAGAGGGTGAGAGGTTATGCGAGACACGTGGGTGCTGATCTGGTTGGCATCACTGAGATCGACCTTCGTTGGACGTACTCCCACAGGGGGATGGCTCTGCCCCTGGCTGGAGAGGAGTGGGGAAGTGAGATCGAGGTGGGGCACCGGTACGCCATCGTCTTTGCCGAGGAAATGTCGGGGGACATGATCGGGCCTGCACCACACACCTCCAGCGCCGTAGAGAGCATGCATAAGTACGTCGACGGAGCGGTGGTCGCCGATCAGGTCGCCGGCTACGTCGCAAATCTGGGGTATTCGGCGACGGCAAATCACCTCTCTCGTTACGATGGCTTGTTGGTGCCCCTGGCAGTGGATGCGGGCATGGGGGAGATGGGCCGGCTCGGGTACTTGATGACAAGAGAGTTCGGCCCCCGGCAGAGGTTGTCGGCTGTGACGACGGACCTTCCACTCGTACCCGACAAGCCCGTTGACATAGGCGTTCAGGATTTCTGCCGGATCTGCAAGAAATGCGCGGTCTGTTGCCCTTCCAAGTCCATCTCAGAGGGAGATCCCGAGGAGGTCAACGGCTCTCTCCGCTGGAAACTCAACGAAATGACATGTTTCGACTACTGGGGAAAGGTCGGGACGGACTGCAACGTGTGCATGAGGGTGTGTCCCTGGAGCCACGCCAGAACCTTTCCACATCGCATGATCGTCTGGATGGTCGCCAGGAACAGGGCGGCCAGGCAACTGTTCTCCACCATGGACGACATCTTCTACGGGAAGAGACCGCCGCCCAAGGACCCTCCCGCCTGGGCCAACTTCAGGAGATGAGGGGTGCAGACCCGAGCCGGCCTCATGCCTTCGCACGCGATGTCCTGATTCCCGCGACGAACCGCCGTTACCTGATTCTGACGCCCTGCTTCTCGAGGGCCTGCTGGACTCTCGAAAGGTCGACCTCTGCGCACGATGCGTTTTCCTTGACCGAAACGGCCGCCGCGACTCCTGCGCCCTGGCCCGTCAGCGAGCAGCACATCATCTGCCGCGTGGCCGCGTGAGAGACCTTGTCTCCGGCCACGCAGCGCCCGGCGACGAGCAGATTGCCGACCTTCTGCGGCAGGATGATCCCGTAGGGCACCTGGAAGTACCTGCCCGTGGACGGGATGACCACGTAGCCGCTGCCGTCCAGGAACTCGGCGCAGATCCCGATCGAGTCCTCGAAGCGGGCTTGATTCAGCACGTCTTCTTCGGTCAACTGGTAACGGCCGACGATCTTCCTCGATTCCCGCGTGCCCAGCGACGCCGCGATGGTCCTGAGCCGCGCCCCTTCGAAGCCGGGCGTGTACTTCTTCAGTGCATTCAGCGCCCACATCACGTGCTGGCGACCTTCGATCTCCCCCTTCGTCAGGTCCCACACGTCGGTCGGGTCGATGCCCATCACCCGAATCGCGTTCATGCTCGTGACCTCGCCCTTGTCTGTAAAGTTGTTCCACTGCCCGCCCATCTGGACGTGCTCGGGGATCTCGCCGACCTCCTTGGCCTTCTCGAAGGGCTCCACGAGCTGTGTGCTGAGCTCCTTCTTCTCCTTCTCTCCGGACTTGGCACCCGAGTCCCAGAGGGACTTCGGCCTCTCCCTGAAGACGTAGTTGAAGAACTTCGCGAGATCGACGCCGCTGCAGCCGAAGTTGACCGTGACGGCTGAAAGCTTCTCCTTCGGGTCCTGGTGATACGGGACCCCGGCGCGGAAGGCGATATCGGCATCCCCGGTGGCATCGATCACCCTTTTCGCCAGAATGGCCTGTCTTCCGGACTTGCTCTCCGTGATGACGCCCTTGATGACGTCACCCTCCATGATGACGTCGGCGAAGGCACAGTGCAGCAGAGGAGTGATTCCCGCCTCCTGCACCATCTGGTCGGCGATGACTTTGAATACCTCCGTATCCAGAATCTCATAGCGCTTGACGCTCAGGCTGGCGCCCCTCTCCTTGGCGCGCTGCTCGAACTCCACGCCGATGCCACCCGCGTCCACGGTGTCGGGACTGGTCCGGTACCAGGCCACGGTTCCGATCATGGCCTGGGTGATGACGCCTCCGAAACAGCCGTGGCGTTCAACGAGTATCGTGTCCACGCCCTCTCGCGCGGCGGCAAGTGCGGCGGACAGCCCACCCGGGCCGCTGCCCACCACCAGAACGTCTGTCTCTGCCATGACCGGCGTCTTTCTGGCCGGCTCTTCGATGTGCCTCACGTGATTCCGCTCCTTCTCGATCTTGTCCGTGGTCATCCCGGGTTCAATTGGTAGTCTTCGGGTTGCTGAATCGTATCGCTTCCTTCCAGATTGGCACGACGATTTGCCCAAGGTGCAACAATGCTTGCTGCCCGCTGAGGGTCGGAGTCGCGAATAGGGGACCAGAGTGAAGCCGGGACTCGCCTACTCAACCGAACCCGATGACAAAGAGCAGTTCACCCAAGAGTATGATCGGATCTACACGATCATTGCGGGGATCTATGATCTCGCGGTCAAAGTGTTCCCTGTCTGGAAGAGCTGGCTGAAGCAGGCTCTACCTCACCTTCAAGGGCCAAAGGTCCTGGAGGTCTCGTTTGGCACGGGCTACCTGCTGACCCAATACGCCGATCGATTTGAAACCCACGGCATCGACTACAACGAGAAGTTGGTGTCTGTGGCCAGAGAAAACCTGAAAAAGAAGGGAATTACGGCCAGACTTCAAAGGGGCAACGTCGAGTCCCTTCCCTACGATGACGAAACCTTCGACTGCATCGTCAACACGATGGCCTTTACAGCCTATCCCGATGGCATGAAGGCGATGTCGGAATTGCACCGGGTACTGAAGATCGGCGGGAGATTGGTGTTGATCGACATCCACCATCCCGCGGACCGCAACTGGTTGGGAATGAGGATGACCCGCTTCTGGGCTGCTCTGGGCGACATCATCAGGGATATGGGTGCGATACTGCGCCAGTTCAACTTCGAGTACACAGACCGGGAAATTGGTGGCTTTGGCAGTGTCCACCTATATGTGGCTGAGAAGAAGTAGATCCGCGTCCGATCGTGGAACGGAATGAAATGTGGCCGGTTCTCCTCCCATGGTCACACCTTCTCCCGTACCCTTTCCACCTCGATGGCCACCTCCTTGCAGAGGTTGTTCATGGAGAGGTAATGACCGCGGTACTGCAGGTGACCGTAATCGCCCACCATGTTATTGGGCTTGATTGAAGCGGGCGCCACGTCATTCTGCACCGCGCCGTCCGGGAACTGGTAGCCCTCCCAGGCGTGGTAGCAGATCACCTCTCCCGGCTGCACTGTCGGTGAGACCTTGGCTCTCAGCACGAACTCGCCCACGTCGTTGTAGACGCGAATCGGATCGTGATCCGCGATCCCCCGTTCCCGGGCGTCCACCTGGCTCAGGTAGGCGACCGGCCCACCCCGCTGCAGGCGCAGCAGCTGCTGGTTGGCGCGCATGATGGAGTGCTGGCTCCAGCGGGCGTGACCACCGTTGAGGCGCAGCGGGTAGGGCCCCCCAGCCGCGACCGGCTCCTTGTGCATGGCCAGCTGCTCGCCCACCTCCAGGTACCACTCGTGGTCGATGTAGAACTGCTGGCGGCCCGTCAGCGTCGGCCAGGGGTTCTTCTGCTTGTGGAACCAGCCGAACTGGTTCAACGGCTCGCTGTAGTCGAAGTCGCTCATCATGCAGTTGAGCCCCATGGCCATGAAGAGGCCCGGGACCGCCTCGATCTTGACCATTCCATCCTCGGCGGCCTTTCTCCACGGCTGCTCACCGAGATCGGTGGCCCGGGTAATCGGCGAGTTCTGCATGATGTAGTCGAGTGCCTTGGTCTCGCCCTTCTCGCCCTCCGTGTACAAGCCATTCACGGTGAGCTCGTCGTAGAGGTTCGAGAGCGTGTGCACGGCGCCATTGATGTCGGTGACCTCATCGATGCCCCTGGCCCTGGCGCGCTCCTGGATCTTCTTGGCCATCCCGAGCACGATGTCCCACTCGTGCTTGGACTCGTAGAGGGGCGGTACTGCCCGGTCGCCCACCACCACGTAGGGGAGGTATGAGATCGTGTATTTGATGCCCGGCTTCTCGTAGTAGCCGGCGGCGGGAAGGATGTAATCCGACCACATCCCCGAGGTCGACATGCGGAAGTCACAGGTCACGATGGTGTCGATGCTCTTCCACAGGCTGTCCCGGATCGTCCGAGCGTTGGGCCAGCGGCGCAGCGGGTTGGGCCCCGAGTAGTACAGGAACCGGGGGCGCTTGGGCGGCTTGGGATGTACCGGCTGCCATTCCTTCTCGAAGATCTCGTCCATGTACTCGGACACCGGACGCGGCAACGCCGGATCCGCGTACGCGTCCGTGGCGGCCATCTCGGCGAACTTCGGGTCGTGCGCGTACAGCCAGGGGATGAGCGGCACCAGCCGCCGGTGCTCCTTGGTCAGCGCGAAGAGCAGCTTGGAGACGTTCTGCATCTGGGGGCGCTCCATCGGGTCCGGCTCTCGCGGCTCGCTGGCCAGCGCCGTCCCCATGGTAAACATCGCGAAGCCGGGAAACGGCCACCAGGTCGAGACCTTGATCCCCGAGCCGGGCTTCCCTCCGCTGTTTCCGGTCAGCGCCATCAGGTACACCATCCCGCGCTGGAAGAGGTCCGAGTGGTAGTGCTTGCAGGCGCCCCAGGAGGAGAAGATCATCGAAGAACCGGCTGCCGCCAGCTCCCGCGCCACCACGCGGATGTTCTTGGCCGGAACGCCCGTGATCTCCGCGGCGCGCTCCGGCGTGTACTCCGCCAGACGGGCGCGCAGCAGCTCGAACACCGGACGTACCCGCACCCGCGTCCCATCCGCCAGACGCACCCGGTGGGCTCCCTCCAGCGCCGGGTCGGTCTCTTCGTCCAGGGCGATCGTCATCACCTCCGAGCCCCAGGTACCGGTCGCCAGCTGCTTCTGACCCTTCGCAGCGTTCCAGAAGTAGAACTGGTCGTCCGCTCCACCCTCTTTGAGGTCGCTCTCGCGGAGGAAGCGGCCGTTGTCGTCCCGCACCAGGAAGGGAAGATCCGTCTGCTCCTTCACGTACTCGGCATCGTAGAGACCCTCCTCGACGAGCACGTGCGCCATGCCCAGCGCCAGCGCGGCGTCCGTCCCCTGACGCGGATTCAGCCAGCGGTCCGCGTGGACCGTCGAAGGGCTGAAGTCGGGGGCCACTGTGACCACCTTGGCTCCGCGATAGCGCGCCTCGTACAGGAAGTGGGCATCGGGCTGCCGCGTGTAGTTCGGGTTGGCGAGCCAGATGAAGATGTAGTCCGAGCGGAACCAGTCGTCCGCCGTCCCCTCGCTCATGTAGGTGCCCCAGCTCTGGATCAGACCCACCGGCAGGTCACCAACGCCGGCCCAGTTGTCGATGGTGATCGCCCCGAGGCAGGCCATGAAGAGGTGCATCTCCATCACCGAGCCAATGCCGGCGTCGATGTTGGTGGTGCCCGAGTCGTAGATGACGCAGTCGGCGCCGTCCTCGGTGATGACGTCCAGCAGCTTGTCGGCGATCTCCTCGAAGGCCTGATCCCAGCTCAATCGTTGCCAGCGACCCGAGCCCCGCTCACCGACACGCTTCATCGGATAGCGGATGCGCGTCGGGTCGTACATCTGCGCGGCGTATGCACAGCCCGGGCCACAGCCCCGCGGGTTGAAGTCCGGGATGTCCTTGAACTCCTGCGGGTAGTTCG
>Ga0255055_10001613_pt1 | contig 16331 bp, 16 predicted proteins | sample JV7_2_27_MG_FD_188633 | JGI IMG/M metagenome (GOLD analysis project Ga0255055, IMG submission 188633) | Seawater microbial communities from Jervis Inlet, British Columbia, Canada - JV7_2_27 | ecosystem: Environmental > Aquatic > Marine > Inlet | place: Canada: British Columbia | collected... | reverse complement strand
CGTTCGAGACTCGGCAGCGCGGCGCGCGCATGGGCCGTAACCCGCGCACTGGCGACAAGATCCAGATTCCTGCGTCGGTGTCGCCGGCTTTCCGTGCAGGTAAGGGCCTGAAGGACGGCGTCAAGCAGTAACTGGGGGGACTTGGGGGAGGGGGCCCGATTCTAGGGCCTCCGTCCTCTCTAACCTGTCTACTCCCTAAACACCCGCACGTTGGCGGGCCGCCCCCGTATCGTCGCAGTCGCCAAGCTCTTGATCACCTGATCGGCGACAGAGGCGGCGACCTCCACAGAAGTATAAGTGTCTTTAATCTCGATGCGACCGATCCGATCGCCGCTGATCGGTGCTTCGCCGGTGATGGCACCGACGAGGTCGGCCGGCCGAATGCCGTCACGGCGTCCCACTGCGAAATAGAGACGCGTCCAGGCCGGCAGCGGCTCGGCCGCTGACACGGGCGATTGCTCACGGAAAAGAGCGGTGGCGGCGGCGGCAAGCTGCACGGGCGTGAACTCATCGAGCAGGGGTTCCAAGAGGAGCATGTAGGGTTCGAGGTCGCGGTTTGCGGCGGCGTCGCGAAGCTGCTCGTGAGTCACTCGCGCGGATCTGAGTGCCTCGGGCGGCGGCGCGGTCTTGAGAGCGGTCAGTCGCACGGTGAGGGGACCGGCCAACTGTTGCAGGTGGGCCAATTCACGGGGCTCGAGGAATACAACACAACGGTCCGCCCCGCCCAGCGCTGTCCTAAAGCTAGCCAGGTCGGCTGGCGATCCCCAGGAGACCGCCAGGCTCGACGTGTCGCCCTCGATCGCGTCACCGCATCGCACTATTGTGCTGGCGTCGTCGTCAGCGCAGTGGGCCGCTATTCCGCGCACAGCCAGTTGATCTGCGAGCGCCCGCGCTTCGGGTTCGAGACGACAGTGCACCGTACTGTAGCCGCCGCTCTTCTCCAAAGCGGATTTCAGTAGACGTGTGAGGATGGGCAGCCAGGTTGCCCGGGGGGCTGTCCAGTACTCCACTGCTTTAGTGCTCAGGGGTTCCACCTCGCTGGGGATCCAGTTGAGCCGCCGGGCACGTCGGGCGTGTCGTTCGATCCAGTCTTCGATATCCCGGGCCAGAAACGATGTCAGGAACACGCGCTGTGCGTCCTTGGGCGCCTGGGAGGCGAGAGCCTCCAGCGACTCTGCGGCACCCAGTTCAACCATGACCGAAGCGCCGTCCACGACCAGGGCACTGAGCGTATCCAGCTTGATCGCCGAGTGCTCGAGGGCGGCCATCGCCAGGCTCGGGCTGGCGACCACGACGTCCGCTGCGGTGTGCGACCGCGGCTGCGCCAGGGCTACAGTCAGTCCTCGCGATCGCATCAGGCGCGTCAGGGCATCGGCCGTGGCCGCCGCGGCGTCGTCGGTGGCCAGTAAGACAAGCGCTTGGGGGGCGGTGGCCTCAGGGTCGAGGCGAGCCGCGAGGCCCAAACCGTAGGCCAGGGTCTTGCCGCTGCCGGCTGCCGCCACGCCCATGACCGTCGTGCCCCGGGCGATCACTGGAACTGCCTCCTGCTGCAGAGCCGTGGGCCGGCGATAGCCCAGTCCGGCCAGGACTTGGAGCAGATCACTGTCCAGCTTGAAATCCTCGAATGTGTTCATGGCCCCCAATCTAGCACGACGAGCCAATCGACGAACAGGTGGGTGGCGGCTTGACGCTGTTACCGGAGCCCTTCTATGATCGCGGCATGAAGAAGGCGATCGTCATCGGGTCGAGTACGGGCATCGGTCGGGCTCTATGCGTGGTGCTCGGCGAGCAGGGCTACGAAGTCGGCCTGGCGGGGCGGCGAACCGAGCTGATGCAGGAGCTGCAGGGAGAGATCCCCGCTCGGACGTACGTCAAGGTGATCGATCTGGCCCGGCCGGAGGAGGCGCGGCAGGCGTTGAGAGAACTGATCGACGAGATGGACGATGTCGATCTCATCGTCATCAACTCGGGGGTTGGCTCATCAGCACCTTCGTGGGAGGAAGAGCTCGAGATCATGGCCGTCAATGTCACGGGCTTCGCCGCGATGGCCAGCCTTGCGATGGAGTACTTCGCCGGTCGAGGTGCGGGGCACATCGTGGGGATTTCATCGATCTCTGCGTTACGGGGGGTGACGACGGCTTACAGCAGCTCGAAGGCCTTCGATTCGACCTATCTGGAGGGCCTGCAGTTCAAAGCGGACCGCTTGGGCGTTGATGTATGCGTGACCGACGTGAAGCCCGGTTTCGTGGACACGCCCATGACCGAAGGCCGCCCTGACATGTTCTGGGTCGCGCCGGCCGACAAGGCGGCCCGCCAGATCTACAATGCGATCCGCAAACGCAGGCGACACGTCTATGTCACGAAGCGGTGGCGGTTGATGGGTTGGCTGATGAAGATGCTGCCGCACCGGGCGGCTTCTTGGGTGCAGAGCAGGAGACAGGGCTAGCCTGATCTCACGGCGCGCCCCGGGACCGCCGGCGAAGTGCTGGTCCTACCTGGAATCCCTCGGCTATCCCTCGAACGGTGCCGGGTGATCCATGTCATAGGGGCGGAGTGAGATCACTCCGCCCTCTGGAACGTCCAGATCGGAAAGGGTGCGCGATTCGTCGAGCACCTCCTTCTCGAAGTACTCCACGTAGTAACTCGAAGGGTCGACGTCGCTGACGCCGAGCAGATCGGGTAGCACTTGCTCTTTGATCGAACCCACCGAGGTACCGGACGCGAACTCCATCTTCAGTTCACGCCACAGGTCGGGGACGATCACGCGAATATTCAGTGTTTCTCCGGTCATCGCCGCCGTCCTCTTTTCTTTAAATGTGTGGAATTGAGTAGAGGAACCTGAGCGTCACGTCCGTGACGTCGAACCCGACGCCGCGGTCGGTCTCGACGTGTACGGCGGTATGGCCGTGATCACGGTACGCCTCGATCTTGGCGATTCCTAAAGCGCCTGAGTACTCGAGGCGGTTGTCCCCCCGCTCCTGAACCTGGAGCCCCGTATTCTCGCTGTAGTAATCCTCGGCCTTCTGGATCACTTCTTCAGGCGAAAGATGGGTGGCAAGCTCGAACTTCATCGCAGTCTCATACCTGGTTGTCGGTTTGCGTTCCGCGCCGAATATCTCGATCAGCTGTCATGGCGTCAAGGAACGTCGGGGCGTGCCTAGATCTGTGATACTCGGCTGCTCAAAACCTCCAGTCCTCTCTCCCTGACCACGAAATCGTCCTCGATCCTTACGCCCCACTGATCCGGCAAGTAGATGCCCGGCTCGATAGTGAATACCATACCCGGTTCCAGCTTTCGCTGATTGCCTTTAACCAGGTACGGCGGCTCGTGACCGTCCATTCCCATGCCGTGGCCCAGCCGGTGGGTGAAGTACTTGCCGTAGCCCGCTTGCGTGATGACGGTGCGTCCGATTTGGTCCAGCCGCTGGCATTCCATACCAGGTTGGCCTGCCTCGTAAGCCGCCGTCTGAGCCGCCAGGACCGTGTTGAACACTTCGCGGTACTGCGGCGAAGGGTCATCACCGAAAAAGTGCATCCGGGTTATGTCGGACGTGTAGCCATGTACACGACAGCCCGCGTCTATGAGGACCGGCGTTCCGTGCTCCAGTGTTCTATCGGACGGTCCGCCGTGTGGGAGCGCGCTGTTGGGCCCGAACTGCACCAGACCACCTCCGCGTGCGCCACGCCCCTGCATCTCCTGGCTAAGATGAGCCGCGACCTCGCGTTCGCCGATGCCCGCCTCGAGGCTGGCGAACGTGGCGGCGATAGAGGTCTCGGTGATTGAGATGGCCCGACGGATCAAAGCGATCTCTTCATCGGACTTGATGATGCGGAGCTGAATGAACAGGTCCGAAGCGTCGGGGAACTGCCAGTTGGTCATGACCTTCCGTAGCTGAACCACAGTGCCGTAGCGTGTGGACGGCTCGATCCCGAGCCTTGCCGGACCCAGCGACCAGAGGGCGTTGTACACCTGCACGTAGGGGTTCTCGTCCTCTTCCCATCCCCGGATATCGGCGAGCGACCCCAGGGCCCGTTTGACGCGCTCGACCTCGAAGCTGGGTGCGACGACGAGCGGCTGCCCGTTCTTCGGGATGACGAGGGCGATCAAGCGCTCACTTCGCCCGAAGTTGGCGCTCTGCAAATAAGAGAACGTGGTCGCGGGTTCGCTGAAAAGTGCGGCGAAGCCGTACCTCGACATGAGGGCCACCGCCCGTTCGAGCCGCTTGCGGTAAACCGCGGGCGGGAGCGGGTCGACGCCCTGAGGCGGCGCGGGCCCCAGAAGTGAATCGGCAAAAGTCTCCCTCTGAGAGCCGGGGAAAAGCAGCGCGGTGCTGGTCGCGCCGGCACATTTCAGGAACTCACGTCGCCTCATAGTGCTCGCCCTGTTTGGAGTGGGATTTGGGCCTACATTACCTCCCGGTTCGCGCACCAACAACCCTTTAGAGGATACGGACCCATGCGTAGCTCGCTGTTGCTGATGGCGATCGCCCTGGCTGCCGTGCTGGTGGCCGTGTGGACGATCAGATCGGGCCCGGCTCACCCGGCCGCCGACATGATCCTGCTGGGCGCAGAGGTCTACACGGTGGAGCCTGATCAGCCGCGGGCCCAGGCGGTCGCGGTTCGTGACGGCCGGATCGTCGCGGTCGGCAGCGAGGACGAGGTCTCGGCCTACAGGGGACCGAACACCGTCGCGGTCCAACTAGACGGGGCATTCGTGCTGCCGGGCCTCATAGACAACCACACGCACTTCGACTACGCGGCGCAGCTCTTGTTGGGCATCAAGCTGCTGGATGTGGCGGACGGCGAGACACTGGCGCAACGCGTTGAAGGGGCCCGCGATCGTTTGCCGGAGGGAGCATGGATTCTGGGCGGTGATTGGGGTGCTTACGAGGAATGGGCCATGGGTTCGACGGGTGGCGAAGGTGAGGAGCGCCCCGCAGAGAGATTCAAACCGCACCGCGACATGATCGACCCCCTCACTCCTGAGACTGCGGCTTTGCTGAGCCGCTGGGACCGCAGCCAGTACTTAGCCAATGGTGTTGCGTTGGCGTTGGCCGGTATCGACCGGCGCACGAGGGATCCGGTGGGTGGGACCATCGAGCGTGACGCCGAGACCGGCGAGCCAACCGGCATTCTCACGGGTGCGGCCGTCGAGCTGGTACAGCGGGTTGTCCCGGCTAAGTCGTTCGAGCAGCGGCTAATGGAGGCGCAGGTAGCTCTCGAGCGCCTGGCTGAGAACGGCGTAACCGGGATCCACGACATCACTCGCGCTCACCAGATGCGTGTGTTCGAGTATCTGCGGGACCGGAACGAGCTAACGGTTCGTGTTTACGCTCGGCCTACGCTGGACAGGTGGCAGGACCTGGCGGCGGTGGGAATCACTTCCGGCTTTGGTGACGAGTACCTGAAGATCGGCGGCCTAAAGGGTTTCGTTGACGGCATCATGGGGAACTCCAGCGCGATGTTCAGGGAGCCCTACGATCACCAACCCGACAACCGGGGCAGCTGGCGGACGATGGTGCGGGAGGCGCCTGGCATGGCGGAGCTCATTCGCGCCGCTGACTCGGTGGGTCTCATTCCGCAGGTCCACGCCATTGGCGATCTGGCCGTGGACACGCTTCTCGACTGGTTCGAGCGGGCGATCGAGCGGAACGGTCCCGGCGATCATCGCTTTCGGATGATCCACGCGCAGGTCGTGGAGGAGGATGACTTCGAGCGGTTCGGTGAGCTTGGAATCATCGCCGAAGTCCAGCCGTACCATGCGATCGACGATATGCGCTGGATGGAAGAGCGAATCGGCCATGAGCGCTGCAAGGGTGCGTATGCCTTTAAGTCGCTTCAAGAAGGCGGTGCCTTGTTGTCTTTCGGTTCGGATTGGCCTGGCACCAACGCGGCCTGGTACCCTGCGAAACCGCTCCTCGGCATCTACGCGGCGGTTACCCGGCAAACGCTGGACGGAGACCCGCCCGAGGGCTGGTTCCCGGAGGAGAGGGTGGATGTGGAAACCGCGATCCGTGCCTTCACGATTAACAACGCGTATGCCGCCGGTGAGGAGGACCTGAAGGGGAGTATCAAGGTGGGTAAGCTCGCGGACTTCACGATCGTGGACCGCGACCTGCTGGCGATCGACCCGGCGGAGATCAAGGACGTACGCGTGCTGGCGACGGTGGTCGGCGGTCGCGCGGTCTATGCCACCCCCGACCTTGCTGTTTTTTGGGAGCAGATAAAGGGGGCAGCGCCGAGATGAGCACGGTCGTCGATCCCTTGGAACACAAGCCGGGCGAGCCGTTACGGCCGCATCCGCTCGCCGTCGCGGTCCCGGCCCTGCTGTTCCTAGTTGTGGCGACGATGCTGATGCTGCGCCGGGTCGAGCCGTTCGTGAACTACTTCTACATCTCGGCCTGGTATCCCACGATCCTGATCCTGGATGCACTGCAGGCTCGTCGTAGCGGCGGCTACTACGTAATCTCACGCCCCCGGTTCGCACTGTCGCTCTTGGGTTGGTCTGCGGTCCTCTGGTTCTTCTTCGAGCTCGTCAACTTTCGTGTGACCAACTGGTATTACGCCTTTCTCCCGCCGCACCGAGCGATCCGCTGGCTGGGAACCACGATCTCCTTCGCCACCGTATTCCCAGCAATATTCCTGGCGGAGCACTGGCTCTCGGCCCGGGAGGCGTTCGATGAGGTTCGCTGGTCGACTTTCCGTGTGACGAATCGAACGCTCATCGCCATCGTCGCGATCGGTGTGGTGTTCGCGGCCATGAGTCTGGCGTGGCCGCTCTACTTCTTCCCGATGATCTGGGGCGCGCTCACACTGTTGCTCGAGCCTTGGAACTTCAGTCGCGATCCGAGCCGCTCGCTGCTCGGCGACCTTTCAGCGGGGCGGCCGGGCCGACTGCTTCGCTTCCTGGTGGGCGGCATGGCCATCGGCCTGCTCTGGGAGATGTACAACATCGAGTCAAGGAGTAAGTGGATCTACACCGTTCCCGGGCTCGAGAACTTCAAGTTGTTCGAGATGCCGCTCCTGGGCTTCTTTGGTTTCCCGATCTTTGCACTCGACTGTTTCGTCGTCTACCAGTCACTCGTACTTGCAGGTGTCGCCGTGCCAGAGAAAGGGCCTGCGGCACTCGCGCGGCTCGGTGCGGGCCGGATGCTGGCCGCCGTTGCCGCTGCGACCGTGTTCTCCATTGCTGTGCTGTTCGGTATGGACCGCTGGAACACCGACTCGCTGAGGCCCGAGCTGCAAGGCCTCTGGGTGGCAAGCCCTGCCCAGCTGGAGAGTCTCGCGGCAACCCCGTACAGCGATCTTTTCGTACTGGCGGAAGCATCGCCGGAGGATGTCGCACAGGCCACGGGCGGGTCGCTGGATTCTGCTGAGGACTGGGTCTCGGCCGCTCAGCTCGCAACGGTGCGAGGCACGGGAACGGTCAACGCTCAACTGCTGTGGGAGAGCGGAATAAGATCTTTGCAGGACTTGGCGGCGGCTGACACCGATTCACTGAGTGAAGAACTCCGACTTCGTTCTTCACGGCCGAGAGTCGCCACTCCGCCCAAAGTCAGAGTGTGGGTGCGAGGAGCGCAGCGGGCTACAGAGGAGTAGCCGTGATGGATGAGCGGTTGAGGGAAGCGTGCCAGCGTTACGTAGCTGCCGAGTTCGCGCCCGAAGACGACGTCCTCGAGGATCTGCGCCGCGAGACGGCCGAGGCCGGCTTTCCCAGCATCTATATCGATGCGGAGGAGGGCCGTCTGCTTCAGGTGCTTCTGCGGGCGATCGGCGCGAGGCAGGTTGTCGAGTTGGGTACCTTGGGTGGATACAGTGCCATCTGGATGGCGCGTGCCTTGCCAGCCGATGGCCGGCTGACCACGCTGGAGCTAGATCCGGAGCGAGCCGAGCTGGCGCGTCGCTATATTGCGCGCGCAGGTTTGAGCGATCGGGTCGATGTACTGGTGGGCGATGCTCTCGAGCTGCTCGAGAAGCTTGCTGACGAAGGTCCCTTCGACGCCGTGTTCATCGATGCCGACAAGGAGGGGTATCCCGCTTACCTTGACTGGTGCGCGTCAAATGTTCGGCGGGGTGGTATGGTGATCGCCGACAACGCGTTCAAGAACGGCCAGGTACTGGACACCGCTACAGAAGATCTTGGGGTACGGGGAATACAGGAGTTCAACCGCAGAATAGCTCGGGATCCGAGGTTCACTTCGATCGTCGTGCCGACACGGGACGGTGTGGCGATCGCGGTAATCAACTAGGACGTCACCGTGCGCATCAACTACCATCTTCACAACCAGTATTCGGCGGACGGGCGCGGCAGCGCTGAGGAGACGTGTCGGGCTGCCGTCGAGCTTGGCTTTGACGAAATCAGCTTCACCAATCACGTCGAGGTGTTCAACGCGGAAACGGGCGACTGGGAAGTAGACTTGGTGGAGGCGCGGCAACGGTTCGAGCAGCAACAACACGAGATCGAGCGCCTGCAGCCGGAATATCCGGAGTTGAGGATCCTTCTGGGTGTCGAGTACGAATTCCGTCCGGAGTGGGTCGAGATACTGGAGGCGCTGACCGATTCGGTCGACTTCGATCTGATCATTGGATCGGTACATGTCGTCGATGGCCATCAAGTCTCTGGCGGGTCTGTCGGCAACTACTTCAAGGACCGTGATGTTTCAGACACCTACGGTCGATACTTCGAGGTGGTCGACGAGATGTTGGAGTGGGGCGGGTTCGATGTCGTAGGCCATCTGGATTTGGTGAAACGCTTCGGCGCCAAGTACTACGGCCCCTTCGATGCGAAGCCCTTCGAATCCCAGGTGCGTGGAGTACTCGAGAAGATGGTCGCGAAGGGGCTCGGTCTAGAGGTTAACACGTCCGGCGTGGTCCAGGCGCCAGCCGAGCCCTATCCCGGCCTCGACATCCTCAGGTGGGCGAAGGAGGCTCAGACCGCGACGGTCACCATCGGTACGGACAGTCACGTGCCCACGAGCTTCGAACAGGGCTGGGAAGTGGGAGACCTTCTGCTTCGGCGCACCGGCTTCACGGAGATCACTCTGTTCAGCCACCGCATCCGCAAGAACGTGCCTATCGAGGAAGCACCGGCCGAGGGGGAGTAGCACGAGCTGGTAATGAAGCGGATCATCGCCCGACTGTCCGTCGCTGAGGACGGCACGCTTGTCGACGGGCTGGGCCTACCGGCGCTCGAACGGCCCGACGATCCGGTGGAAGCGGCCTGCGCCTTCGCTGCGGCCGGTGTCGACGGACTCTCGTTCAGCGGCCACGCGGCATCTCTCGAGATACTCTCCGCGCTATCCCGTCGTGTTGCCCCGGTGCTTACCGTCCCCTTCCACGTCGAGGTAGACGTGAGAACCGCGTCTCAAGTTGCTTCGCTACTCGAAGCTGGCGCAGCCATTGTCGTGATAGAGGTTCCCGCTTTGCGAGATCCCGATTTCCTGGCGTCGCTCGCCCGAGAGTTCGGCGCCGAGTCGATCGCCGTGGCTGTCACCGCAGCGAGCGAAGACGAGGGCTGGCGCGTCCTCGAGTCGGCCGGTGGGCCGCCGACGGAATGGAGTGCCGTGACGTGGGCACGCGTCATTGAGTCGCAGGGAGCCGGTGCCATTGTCGTGCGGTCCGCGTCAGGCGGCACGCAGGGCAGGCCGTTCGATCTGGAACTGATCGGCGCCGTGGGTTCAGCCGTAGACCTAGCGACTATTGCGGCCGGGGAAACTGAAAGCGTTGAGGATCTGTTTGACGTACTGATGATGGGTGACGCCGACGGGGTGCTGGAGGGCTCGCTCTTCCACTCCGGCAGAACCACGGTGCATCACGCGAAGTCGTACTTGCGGGAGCACGGACTGGCTGTCGGAGATTCCGAGCGACAGTGCGGGTAGCCCTCTAGCGCCGGCTATTGACTCGCCTGCTGGAGTTGGGACTCCCTATACACGTAGCGGTCGAAGAATTCGACTATACGTAAGAGCCGGTCTACTCGGAGGAGCGGTTCGCCGCTCCGTGAGAGATCGTGGCCCTCGCGTGGATAGCGCACGTACTCCACCGGCCTCTGGAGGACTTTGAGCGTGCGGTACAGCATCTCCGACTGCGAGACCCCAGTGCGCAAGTCGCGGTCGGAGTGCATGATCAACAGCGGTGTCTGGATCAAGTGGGCATAAGTGATCGGCGACTCCGCGCTGAGGATCTCCGGGTCCTCCCACGGATACGCATCGAATTCCCATGGTACCAGACGCCAGGCATTGCCCTCACCAAAGAACGTGGCCAGATCGTACACGCCGCGCTGGGCCACGGCGGCCGCGAATCGGTGGTCGTGACCGACCAGGTAGGCCGTGAGGTATCCCGCGTAGCTGCCGCCGGTCACGACCATCCTTTCCTCATCTACGGGACGGTTACGGACCACCGTGTCCACGGCAGTCAGTACGTCGCGCATCGGCCCCTCACCCCAGGCGCGCTGGATGGCGAACTTAAAGTCGTGCCCGTATCCGCTGCTGCCCCGCGGGTTCGTGTAGAGTACGAAGTAACCATGAGCGGCGAGCAGCTGGAACTCGAGCCACATCGTGCGCTCGCCGGGCCCCCACATGGAGTGAGGCCCGCCGTGGATCTCCAGGGCCAGCGGGTGATCTCGGGTCGAGTCGTAGCCCACGGGTTCGATCAGCCAGCCCTGGACGCGTCGGCCGTCAAAGCTTCTGAAGTAAAAGCCGTCGTGAGGTTGCACGTACACGCCCGATAGCCAACCTGTGTTCAGGTCGGTGACTCGACGCTCGATATCGCCGGCGGAATCGGCGATGTAGATCTCCGACGGGTTAGCCGGCTCGGTCACAACGTAGGCGAGATTGTCGCTGCTCAAGTCGAAATCGAGCACGCCCCGTTCACCCGAGACCATTTGCCGAATCTCGCCATCGCTCAATCGTATGCGATAGATCGGGACTGTTCCGTGCACGCCCGCCGTGAAGTAGATCGAGGAACCGTCTGGTGACCAGCAGTAATCGCGGGCACTGCGGTCCAACGCGCTCGTCAGCCAGGATACCTCGAATGTTTCGTCGCCATCGGCGAACTCGACTGTGCCGATTACGGTATTGGCCGCAGATCGATCCGCGGTATCACGGGCGGCGAAGGCAATGCTGCTCCCGTCCGGTGACCAGGTCGGATCGGAGATAGCACGTCCGGGGATCGCGAGCTTCCGCGGTTCCTCGCCGTTCGATCCCATGATGTATAGGTCGGTCTTCACCGTGTAATCGGGGTGAACGCCTTCGGTGACGTTGGCGACGAAGGCGATGCTCCAGCCATCGGCCGAGAAACTCGGGTCAAAGAAATCGAAGGGGCCGTCGGTCAGACGTCGCGGCTTCTTCTCTTCAAGGTCGATGGTGTAGATGTGTGCCCAGCTCTCCACGGGGTACAGTTGCCTTTCGCCCTGGAAGTTGAGTCTGGTGATGACTGCGGGTTCCTTGTCTTCGGCGTTCTTCGCCAGCCAGTTTCTGATCGCCGACATCGACCCCCACATCGCGGTGTCTGCCGCGCTACGCTCACCTGTCGACGCTAGCGAATCCGCCCTGCCGGCCTCCTCCAGGAGTTCCCGGGTCGTCACCTCGGAGCCGAAGAGTAGCCTGTCGCCCTCAGGTGACCAGATGGGATCGAAGGCGCCGTTGCTCATGTCGGTGAGTGCCCAGGCTTCTCCGCCATCGCTGGGGAGGATGTAGATCTGCGAGCCGTTGCCACCGCGATTCGAAACGAAGGCGATCATCGAGCCATCGGGCGACCAGACGGGGTCGCGATCCCGGACTTTTCCTCGGGTTTGCTGGCGTGGCGGTCCGCCGTCGTTCACGTCGGCCAGCCAAATGTGGCTGTAATAGGCGTTGTCGGTCGAGTCGACTTGCGTGACCACGTAAGCGAGGCGCTGACCATCCGGAGATACTGCGACGCTGCTCGCCGTGCGAATTCGGTATAGATCGTTTGCCTGAACCGTCCGCCTTTCCTGAGCGGATCCCTCGAGTTGGGCGGAGAACAGGGCGGCGAACGACAGCGCTACGACGGCGAGGCCACGCAGGCTGTGTGTCGATTGCGTAAGATTGGTCGATGCGTGCATGCTCTGACTCAGGCCTGACCGTTCCTGTGTACGCAGGCAGCGTAGGCAACGGCACCGAGGCACCGAGCGGCTCGGGTCCTCGACCAGACGTCGCCTGCGGGTGAGTAGGGATCCACCGCCCGTAGCCGGGAGCCGGCTAACCGTCCGGGCAGTAGACGTTAAGATGACCGCAGCGGCTACAGTGCCAGCCGACCCATTCAGGGGGGAGTGCGGCATCGCTTCGGCGCAGCGACCTGAAGCGTAGATGGTGGCCGGTCCGTCCCAGGACAGCATGGCAACCTGGCAACTGGCATCGAACGCGATGACCGGGAGCGATGCGCTCCGGGTAGAGCCAGTCTCTCAACATGACGGCCTGCACGTTGATGCGATCTCTGATCATGGTATCGGCAATGTAGGACAAGCGCGGACATCGGAAAAGGCCGACACGACCATTTATTCGCCGATGATCTTCAAAACGACTCGCTTCGGCCTGCGTCCGTCCCACTCTCCGTAGAACACTCTCTGCCACGGGCCGAGGTCGAGATCACCTTTAGTGATCGGGATGATCACTTCGTGACCGACGGTCAGGTTTCGGAGATGCGCGGCGCCGTTGTCTTCGCCGGTCCGATTGTGCAGGTAGTCGTTGCCATGTGCCGGATGTCCGTCCCAGGGTGCCAAGTCTCCCTCCAACCAGTCGAGGATGTCCTGGTGCAGACCGGCCTCGTTGTCGTTGACGAAGACCGACGCCGTGATGTGCATCGCGCTGACAAGGCACAGGCCCTCCTGTACGCCGCTCTTTGCCAACTCCTCTACCACCCACGGGGTGATGTGGATGATCTCTTGGGGCTTTTGGGTGCTGAACTTGGTGTACGCCGTGTGCGATTTCATGGTGTCCTCGCAGAAAGTGCGTCTCGCGGCCTGGACGGCTAGCCGCCTGTGCCGATTCGTCCGCGGCGACTCTTCAGTGTTCGGCTACGTAGGTGCGCGCCATTCCGAGCCGAGCCGCCAGCGCGTTGGCGTGTGAGATATACTCGGGTCGGGACGTGGCCACATCCGGGGTATGTGTGTCCAGGAACCGCTGGTAGTACTCGCTTGCCAGGTCCGCGCGGCCCATGAGGTCGTATGCCCGGGCGGTAGCGGAGAGTCCGAGGAGGTGATCCGGAACCGCCGTCAGGATTATCTCTGTCTCTGCGAGAGCGTCCTCGGGACGGTTAGAAGCCAGGTACATGAGTGCCAGATGGTAGTGAGCGTCCGGATCAAGGCCCGCGAGGCCTTGGTACGCTGCGATGGCCATGGGGATGAACTGCTGGGCGGCGGCCGAGTCACCGGTCTCATAGGCAAACATCGCCTGGTCGAACAGTGCGTCGGCGTTCTCCCGTGGCGTCACGGCTCGCGATATCCCTCCGGATGGGGCTCCCACATCGGTGATATTGATGCGCTCGGATGGGACGGCGTCCGTTCCCGAGCTCCCTCCACCGCCGTAGTTCAGGATGGCGTAGAAGATTGCCAGGGCAATCACGGCGATTCCGAAAGCCCTTAGCCCCGTGAGCCCACGCATCCCGCCGTTCACCTTCGCGTCGGGTGACAGTGCGGCCCCGCATTTACGGCAGAAGCGGTCGCCGGATTCGCTCTTTTCCCCGCAGTTAGGACAATACGACTGATCCTTAGGTGTTTTCTTTGTTTTCTTGCTCATAGGAGGTGGCCGCAGAAGTTTGCAGTTGCGTTGACGTAGGAACGGGCGATAATCTAGAGGGAGCACATTCGGTGGGGAAGGGCGGACCGTAGTTCTTACATTCATACTCCAGGATTTACCTCATAACACTGTCTAGCTTCGGCAAGTACTTCCTTCCAGGCCCGACGGAAGTCAGGCCCGCTGTCCTTGATGCCATGGTACGTCCGGTCATCGCTCACCGTGGCCCGGACATGGAAGCCTTGATGGGCCGTATCGCGCCACGTTTGCGGTATTTGTTCCAGACCGATCGGCCGGTTTATGTGTCGACATCGTCGGCCACGGGTCTGATGGAGGGGGCCGTGCGTAACTGCGTGGGTCAGCGAGTTCTGTCTCTGGTGTGCGGGGCGTTCAGTGAACGCTTCTACAAGATCGCTCTGGCTTGCGGCAAAACGGCAGACCGTGTGGATGTTGAGTTCGGGCTGGCGAACGAGCCGGACCAGGTGGTGGACGCTCTGCGCAGTGGCGCGTACGACGCGCTCACAGTTGTCCACTCCGAAACTTCCACCGGAGTGATCAACCCGCTCGAGGAAATCAGCGCGGCGGTGCGCGAGGTCTCGCCCGGGACGCTGATTCTCGTGGACTGTGTGACGTCTCTGGCGGCTGCGCCCGTGCGCGTCGACGCGTGGGCGCTCGATTTTGCGCTGGCGGGCTCGCAGAAGGGTATCGCCGTACCGCCCGGTTTGGCGTTCGGTGTGGCCTCGCAGCGCGCTTACGATCGATCGCTGGAGAATCCGGGCCGAGGACTTTACTTCAGCTTCGAGGCTCTTGAGGCGGCGGTCGCCAATAGCCAGACTTCGAACACGCCCGCGGTCCCGTTGCTGTATGCGTTGGACTTGCAGCTGGGGCGAATCGAGGAGGAGGGGCTGGAGGCCCGCTGGGCTCGCCATCAGGCCATGGCCGAGCGCACCTGGCGATGGGTGGACGAGCTGCGTGCCCGCCACGGCATCGATGTGCGGGTGTTGGCGGAGGACGGTCGGCGGTCGGCCTCGGTGACGTGTGTCGCGCTCCCGGATGGGCTCAGCGGCATTGAGATCACGCGGCGAATGGCCGAGCGCGGTTACACGATCGCCTCGGGCTACGGTAAGCTCAAGGAACGTACCTTCCGGATCGGCCACATGGGTGACCACACGATGGCGGAGCTCGAGGAACTCCTCGAGGTTCTTGCTTCAGTCATAACGGACGAAAGCTAGGAGCGGAAATCGTCGTGTCGGAACACAGCTCCCGCGTACTGCTAGCGGACCAGATCGCGCCCGAGGGGATTCGACTGCTTGAAGAGGCCGATGGTATTGAAGTCGATGACCGGGCTGGTATCACGGAGTCGGAGCTTCTGTCGGTCATCAGTGGTTACGAAGCACTGATAGTGCGCAGCCGGACTCACGTCACTGCCGAGGTGCTCGAAGCCGGGGCGCGCCTCAAGGTTGTGGGCCGGGCCGGGGTTGGGGTCGACAACATCGATGTCGAAACAGCGCGCCGCCGTGGAGTCGTCGTGCTCAACGCGCCCGGCGGCAACGTGATCTCCGCCGCGGAGTTCGCGTTTGCCCTCATGCTGGCTCTTGTCCGCCGAATACCGCAGGCTGATGCTTCTCTCAAAGCTGGTAAGTGGGAGCGCAATCGGTTCAGAGGTGCCGAACTGCACGGTAAGACGTTGGGGCTTATAGGTGCGGGCCGCATCGGGTCGGAAGTCGCGAAACGCGCTCGAGCGTTCGGCATGCAGGTCGTCGTTCACGACCCCTACCTGTCTCCGGAGCGTGCCGGAGAGATGGGAGTGGAGCTGGTGGCACTGGCGGCGCTCCTCCAGTCCGCTGATGTGGTGTCGATACATACTCCATTGACCGATGAGACGCGCGGGCTCATCGGGTCCGACCAGCTGAGGTTGATGAAACCTACGGCCTACCTCATCAACGCCGCTCGGGGCGGTGTGGTGGACGAGGTGGCGCTGGCAGCAGCGCTCGAGGAGAAGAAGCTGGCGGGAGCGGCGCTGGACGTATTTGAGGAGGAGCCGGTGTCCGCGGACCACCCGCTACTGAAGCTGGACAACGTCGTGGCGGTGGCGCATTTGGGGGCGGCCACGCAGGAAGCTCAGACGCACTCGGGGATCGAGATCTGTGAAGCCGTCCGCGACGCTTTGATCGTGAGTGGTTCGCGCCCGGCAGTGGGCGTATGACCTATTCGTCGGCGGACTATTCGCCGGGCTCCGGCGCTTCTTGTTGGATGCGCTCTTCCAGGGGGCCGTAGACTGCCGCCGCCCAGATTTCTTCGGACAGCCATTCGATTCGCGTCCGGGTCGCGTCCAAGTCTTCACGAGCCATCGTTGGGCCGTCCTGACTGAGCTTTCTGGCGAGCAGCACGATTTCATCCAGCCGCTCCCTGAGTTCGTGGTTGCTCCGGCGTTCGCCGCTCGCTGGTACTTCTCCCGAAGTCTCAGGCATCCACTATCTCCTCACCACGCCGTGCTCGGTTAGTATCTCGAGGGTCTTGTCGATGGGTAGCGCCTCGGCGGTGCCGCGATGGCCACTCACAGTGACGGCCTTGAAGAGCGAG
>Ga0255055_10001612_pt1 | contig 16331 bp, 15 predicted proteins | sample JV7_2_27_MG_FD_188633 | JGI IMG/M metagenome (GOLD analysis project Ga0255055, IMG submission 188633) | Seawater microbial communities from Jervis Inlet, British Columbia, Canada - JV7_2_27 | ecosystem: Environmental > Aquatic > Marine > Inlet | place: Canada: British Columbia | collected... | reverse complement strand
GCCGTGTCCGGAGCCTGGTTCGTGGACGTGGCGAAGGAGGCGTTCCCCCGTCCCCCTCGCCCTCCCGCCGCCGCCTTGAACATCTCCCCTTCCCTCGTCAGGTCAGCCAGCACGTCCCCTGTCTCGTCGTCAACCACCATGGTCCCCGGAGGCACCGGGATCACGAGGTCGGGTGCGTTCCTGCCGTACATGTTCTTTCTCATCCCGTGCTGTCCGCTTTTTGCCTTGAAGATCTTCCGGTACCGGAAGTCGAACAGCGTGGAGAGGTTCGGGCTGACCCGGAGAACGACACTGCCCCCGTTGCCGCCCTTTCCTCCATCCGGGCCGCCCCGGGGAACGAACTTCTCCCGGCGAAAGCTTACGCATCCCCGCCCTCCGTCCCCGGACCGGACGGTGATGGTGGCCTCGTCGATGAAATGCATGGAGAAGGGGCGCTTACGAAACGGAGAGGACGGACACCTTCTTGCGGTCCTTCCCGAACCGCTCGAACTGGACCATTCCGTCGACCAGGGCGAAGAGGGTGTGGTCCCTCCCCATGCCGACGTTCCGACCCGGATGCACGGCCGTGCCCCGCTGGCGAATGATGATCGACCCGGCGGTCACGTTCTCTCCGCCGTATGCCTTGACGCCGAGACGTTTGCTCTGGCTGTCCCGCCCGTTTCTTGAGCTGCCGACCCCTTTTTTATGCGCCATTTCCTTGCCTTTCTTCCGGCGGCGGGTTTAGCCCACCCGGATTTCCTTGACCGAAAGCCTCGTGAACGTCTGGCGGTGCCCCTGCTTGCGTGCGTACCCTTTTCGCCGCTTGTACTTGTAGACGACGATCTTCTTTTCCTTCCCGTCCCCGAGGGACATGCAGACGACCTTCGCGTTCGGAACCGTGGGGGTTCCTACTGCCGTATTCTCTTCGGAGGACACGAGCAACACGTCCGAGAGTTCCACGGTCTCCCCCGGCTCCACGGGAAGCTTTTCCACCTTCACCACATCCCCGGGAGAGACGCGAAGCTGCTTCCCTCCGGTGCGAACCACAGCGTACATCTACGCGATCCTCCGCAGGTAACGTTAGGAAACAAATACTATAGGAAAGTCCGTATTCCCTGTCAATAACGGAAATCTCGGCCTTCCGTCGATCTATGTTAAAATACGATATTTTCGGCGGGTAGGGGAGCCCATGAGGGATGTGATCATCGTCGGTGCCGGGCCGGGCGGACTCCTCCTGGCGCAATATCTCGAGGAGCACAGGATCGACTACCAGATCCTGGAGCGGGGCAAGATCGCCCAGTCGTGGCGGATGATGCGCCAGGGAATGACGCTTCTGTCCCCCTCCGTACCGGGCACCGACTGGACGTCGCTTTCGCTCAAGCGCCCCCTGTGGGCGATTCCCGGCGTCCAGAAGCCGTTCCCCAGCCGGGAGGATTTCCTCTGCTACGTGGATGCATTCGCCCGGGAGCAGATGCTTCGAATCGTCGAGAATACCGCCGCGATGCGCGCCGCCGTCGTCCCGGGGGGGTTCACCGTCGAAACATCGGCCGGGCAGAGGTCCTGCCGGTTTCTGGTCATCGCGACGGGCTCCTTGTCGGAGCCGGCGTATCCCGACATCCCGGGAGTTGCGTCCAACCCCTTCGCCATCCACTCCTCCGACTTCGTCCACTGCATGGCGTACCCGGGGAAGCAGGTCCTGGTCATCGGAGCGGGGAACTCCGCTGCGGAGATCGCCATAGCGCTGGCCGGGACCGCCCGGGTTACGCTCTGCACGAGAGGACCCCTGCGGTACTTCAGCGAGACGGGGGACCTGGAGCACATCCGGGGATCGTCGGAAAGCACCCTCAAGGAGTGCGTCCGGTTCGGGATCATCTCTCTTCGGGAGGCTGATCCGCCGGTTCACGTGGCGGGCAGCCGGGTCCGGTTTCAAAACGGTGAGGAGAAGGAATTCGACTGGATCATCTGCGCCACGGGGTATCGCCCGTCCTGGATCCCGATCGACGGCGAGAGCTTGCGGGCCGGGGAAGACGGTTACCCCGTGATCTCCCGCACGGGGGAGTCCTCCCTTCCCGGCCTGTACTTTTGCGGTTCGCTGGCCCGGTTCAACAAACGATGCGCCTTCATCCACGGATTCCGCAACTACGTGGAAAAGGTGTTCTGGGACATCGCGGACAAGCGGTAGGCCTTCCCCCCTGCAGGAACAGGGGACCCTCCCCCACAGGCGGCAGGAAAGACGGGGCACAATAGCCTTTCCGGACCGGTCGTCAGGTCCGGGGGGACGATGCCGCTCCGGGATGCCGCTCCTCGATGCCCGGAATGGAGATCTCCGGGAGCCGGTACTGGAGGGCCTCCGCGACGTGCGGAAGGGACACGTTCTTTTCTTCTGCCAGATCGGCGATCGTCCTTGCCACCCGGGCAGCCTTCCCGATCCCCCTGCCGGAAAGGACCATCCGATCGGCCGCGCGTACGAGGAACGTGCGCGCCTCCGGGGAGAAGGAAGAGATCATCTCGGAATAGGGGACGCCTGCCGTCCCGTTCGTTCGGAAGGGGTGTCCGGCGAATCGGCGGGACTGCACGCGGCGGGCCGCCGTGACACGCCGGTGGACGGCGACCGACTCCTCCCCGCCGGACGATGCGGACCAGTCGTCCCCGGAAAGGGGGGCGACGGTGACCGACAGGTCGAACCGGTCAAGAAGAGGCCCGGAGAATTTCTGCGAGAAGCGGAGGAGGACGGGAGGGGAGCATCGACAGATCCGTTTCGGATGACCGGCGCCTCCGCACGGGCACAGGTTCGTCGCCGCGACGAGCAGGAAACGGCAGGGGAACCGGTAGACGTTGCCCGCTCTGGCAATACGGATTTCCCCGGATTCGAGGGGCTGGCGGAGCGCTTCCCGGGATTCCCGCCGGAACTCGGAGAACTCGTCCAGGAAGAGCACCCCGCCGTGGGCGAAGGTGATCTCCCCGGGGCGGGGCGGATTTCCGCCGCCGACCAGTCCGGCGGGAGTCACGGAGTGATGGGCGGTGCGAAACGGGCGTTGCGTGATGAGACGCGGCCAGGGGGGCTCGCCCGCGGCGCTGTAGATCTTCGCCGTTTCGAGCGCCTCGTCCTCCTCGAAATCGGGCAGGATTCCCGGCATCCGCTCCGCGAGCATCGTTTTGCCGCACCCCGGGGGGCCGAAGAGGAGAAGCGCATGCCCCCCTGTGGCCGCGATCTCCAGCGCCCTTCGCGCCACCGGCTGGCCGACAACGTCCCGGAGGTCCGGCCCGCGGGGTTCGCCGGGAACGGGGAGGGGACCTCGCCGTATTTTCCGTTGAGGGCGAACGTCGCCGGACAGGGCCGCCACGGCCTCCCTCAGGGTTTCCGCGGGGATGACCGTAAGGCCGGAAACGAGCCCCGCCTCCTCGAAATTTGCCGACGGGACGATTATTCCCGAAAGCCCCGTCTCTCTGGCAAGAAGTGCCTGGGAAAGGACGCCTCGTACCGGCTTGACGGAGCCGTCGAGGGAGAGTTCGCCTCCGACCAGGAATTTCCCCAGGGCGTCCGCCGGGACAATTCCATCCGCGCAGAGAATGGAGAGAGCGATGGGGAGGTCGAGGAGGGCGCCGTCCTTCCTCACATCGGCAGGGGCCAGGTTGATGGTGATCTTCCGCCCCGGGAACAGGAGGCCGGAGTTTCGGATGGCCGCACGTACCCTGTCCGCGCTTTCGCGCACAGCCTCTCCCGGCAGTCCGACGATCGTGTAGGAGGGGAGCCCTTTCGAAATGTCGGTCTCCACCTCCACCGGGACCGCGTCGATCCCCGCGATGGTGGAGGCAAGAACGCGAACGAGCAACGGGGGTCCTCCTTCGTGTTTCGCTTAATTCGCGGTGTCGTCGCCTGCAGGCCGAGGGACCGGTTACGCATATGGCGTGCAAGCCGCGTACCGCAGGGAGTTCCCGTGGTGTTCCGCTGCCCTCATCGTCCGTATTCCGGACCCCTTACCGCGTCACCGGGACGGCCGTAGGGGAAACACCTGGAACAGGAGCGGTGATCAGTTGGCGTCGGTCCGGAAGAGGCCCCGCCGGAGCAGGTTCGCGAGTCTTCCCGCCTCGGCCGATTCCCCGGAGGAAAGGGGGCCTGGGCCGAAGCGATCCCGGTGGTACAGGGAGAGAAAACGGGCAGCGTCGGGGAGGAGGGAAGGGATCTTCCCCGCCGCTTCCGAGAGCATGTCCTCAAGCGGAGTGCCGGAAGATCTCCTGTGGCCGCCCGCCGACAGGCTTCGAAGCAGCCGGGCATAAGGTCTGGAGAGAGGGACATCCTCTTTTCTCATCCCCCGGGGAAACGGGGAGGTTCTCCTCCCGCGCATGCGCCAGGCGAGCAGGAACGCCGCCACGGCCAGCACGAACGCCGCGGCAACCCGGGCGACCTGGCCGTCCGGCCTCCGGATCGCCCTCCGGATCCCGGTGGCCGACCGGCGCAGGGCGAACCATCCCCCGGATACGGCCTTTGCCTGCATCTGCAGGGAGTAGTTCACGACGTACTTGTTCCACCGCTGCTTGGCCCAGTCGAGGTATAAGCCGATCCTGCCCATCCGGGCGAAGAACGGGGAGTCCTCCCCGAGAGGCGGTGTCGCGTCCAGAGTCACCCACCTGCCGCCGATCCAGCCTTCCGTCCATGCGTGCGCGTCGGACTGCCGCACGATGAGATATTTTCCGACGTCGCTCCACTCGCCGCCCAGATATCCTGTCGCGACTCGCGCAGGAATCCCCGCCGCCCGCAGGAGGAGGGTCAGGCCGGCGGCGTAATGTTCGCAGAAACCGGCCCGTTTCCGGAACAGGAACTCCTGGACGGAGGAGGCGACATCGGTCAGGGTGTACCGGAACCCGGACAGGAAGAACTGTCTGGCGAGTTCACCCCGCTCCGCGTCCGATTCTCCCGGGGAGGTCACCTGCATCGCCAGTTCCCGGATGTCGTCCGAACCGGGTGGCAGAGCGAGGGTCGCGCCGCCCGGGCCATAGGAGCGGATCCTCGGAGGGGATCCTCCCGGAGCGAAGTGGACCTGGTAGCGGACAGCCGATTTTCCCGCCGACAGCCGATAGTTCCCCCTCCCATCGGTGCGGATCTCTCCCAGCGCTCCCTCGACCGATACCGTCCCCGGATACACGAAGAGGACGGAGTAGCCGATCGGCTCCATGAGGATTTCCGCGGAAGAGAGGGGGGCCGCCTTCTGCGCGGAGAGCAAATAGTACGACCCGGCTTTCTGGACCCTTTCGTGCAGCGACCTTCCCCGTTTCCACTTCGTTCCGTCGAAACGGGTGTACGTTCCCCCCCGGAGGTGGAGCTCGGGGGGAGACACACCGGGAGCCAGTTCGGGGAACTCTATCCGGGCGACGATCCGGCGGTCCACCTTGACGGAAGTGACGTCGCGCAGGGAAATTGCGTCTGAGAATCCGGTGATGCCCCCCCGGTTTCCCGAGCGACGCAGGAACTGTTCGATCCCGATGCGGGGTGTGACCGCGAACATCACCGCCGTCAGGCAAAAGCCCGTCACCGCGGTCAGCAGGAGCGTCAGGACGGTAAATCCCGCCCGCGTTCGCGGGACAGCGATTCCCCCCGCCTCCGCCGCCTCTTCGGCCTGCAGGGCCCACATGGCGCCGGCGGATAACCCCAGGAAAAGAAAGAGGAATGCCGCGAACTGGATCTCCGTTGTGGTCGCCGCCGCCGCGAGGAACTCGAGAAAAGAGATGGCACACAGCTGCCACCCGTCCCGGTGGGTTTTGGGGAGGAGGAACTTGACCGACTGCACGCCGAGCACCAGAAGGACCACGGAGGCAAGGAGGTCGCCGCTTCCGAAGAAGAGATCGGCGGCCGCTGCCGCGGCCCCTGTTGCGAGGAGGAAGAAACCGGCACGGTGCCACCCCCGTCGGGAGGAGCCCGTCCAGTCCAGGACCGCGCCGGCGACGAATGCCGCCGCCGCAAACGCAATCGCAGTGCGGGAGATCTCCGTGAGGAAGGCGAGCGGAAGCAGCCCCGAGGCCCAGTGTGCGCGAAGGGAGAACCAGAGAACGCCCGGAATCCGGACTCGCCCTTCCGTCTGCATCACAGTCCTTCTCCCTTCTCCCCCGGGAGAAGGGAACCGTCCGCGGTAACCCTTGCGAGGATCGACAGCGCCTTCCTTCGCCGCCCGCCTGTTTCGGGGCTGACAAGGACCCGGTCACCGACCCGGAGACGGTACGGCACTCCTTGCCGTTCGCACGTAAGAACCGAGGCACAGGCGTGCGACACAAGCCGTTCGAACTCCTGCGGCGGCGATGGGACGGGCAGCAGGAGGTCGATCCCTTGCGCAGGTTCCGCCTCCCGTTCCTTAACCATCCATTTTCCCAGCCGTGCCGACGCCTTCCAGTGGATATCCCGCACCGGGTCCGAAGGGATGTGGTCCCGCACGCCACGGATCGACGTACCTTCCCTTCCCCTGGCGGCTTTTCCCCCGGCATGGTCGCCCATATCCCTGCCGGGAGGTGCGACATCGGGATCCCCCGGCTCCGGGTACACGATCAGGGAAGACTCCAGGGGGGTCACCTCGGCGGACTTTTCAAAAAGAGCGAAGGGGAACCGGGTGGAGACGGTGCACGCGAAAGCGGGTACCGGGCCGCGATGCCCGGGACGGTACGGGACGACACGCGTATCGGCTCCCCCCGGAGGGATCTCGGGGAACCGGGCCGGTTTCCCCGCTCCGGGAATCCCCGGCGAGACGGAAACGGAGATCGCCGGAAACCGCTTGCTCTCTGCCGAACAGGTGACGGAGAGAAGGGATTCCCGGGAGGCGAACGCTTCCGAGACGTGCCCCACCCGGACACGCAATCCCCGAAGACACCATTCCGACAGGATGCCGGACAGGATGATGAGGCTCAAGTTCATGCTGAGGGCGAGGTAGAGCAGGTTGTTTCCGGTGTTGATGGCCGCGACACCCACGCCGACGGTAAGCACGAGGAACCATTTTCCCGGGAACGTTACCCGGAGCTTCCGCGGCAGACGGAGGGCCCGGAGGAGGTTTTTCATACGGGTGCGGGGACGGCCTCGAGAATCTCCATGAGGATGGCAATCCCCGCCTCTGTTTCCGAGGCTCCTCCCGGCTCCCCTTTCAGGAATATGCGGTGAGCGAGGACGGCCGTTGCGGTTTTCCTCACGTCCCCGGGGGTGACGAAGTCCCTGCCCGACAGGAAGGCGAGCGCCTGGGAGGTGCTTTTGACCCCGATGGCCCCCCGGGGGGACGCCCCGAGCCGGACCAGGGGGTGCTGCCGCGTGGCTTCCACGATCCGATAGATGTACGCCACGATCGAATCCCGGACGGTAGCCCGTTCGACCAGGGCGCGGATCTGGCGGATCTGTTCAGGTACGATGACGGGGAAGAGGCCGTCCCGCGTACCTGCGAGGGTATTTTCCCGGATCAGACGCAGTTCCGAATCCCGGTCGGGGTAGGAAAGCCGGAGACGGAGATTGAACCGGTCCAGTTGCGACTCCGGGAGGGGATAGGTCCCGTGCAGTTCGAAAGGGTTCTGGGTGGCGATGACGAGGAACGGGTCGGGGAGGGGGTATGTTTTCGTGTCGACCGATACCTGGCGCTCGCTCATGGCCTCCAGCAGGGCGCTTTGGGCCCGGGGGTTGCTTCTGTTGATCTCGTCGGCAAGCACGATGTTCGCGAAAAGCGGGCCGGGGGAAAAGGTGAAGATTCTCTTGTCCGCGTCGAAAATGTGGACGCCGACCACGTCCTGGGGGAGCAGGTCGCTCGTGAACTGGATGCGCCGAAACGTCCCGGAAATGCTTGCCGAAATCGCCCGTGCAAGGGTGGTTTTTCCGGTGCCGGGAATGTCCTCGAGGAGGATGTGCCCTCCCGCGAAGAAGGAGGCGAGCGCGAGCTCCACTTCCCGTCCCTTCCCCAGGAGGACGGTCTCGATGTTGAGACGAAGCCGGGAGACGAGCGCAAGGATTTCTTGGGAATCCATACGGATATTATCGCCGAAATTCTTCCGGACCTTTGGGAAATGTTGGGAATGGAATTTGAATTGCTTCCCGGGCATCATCGGAAACGGGGGAAAAATGAGGAGAAGGGTGGGTCTCCCCGGGAGGCCGTTCGAGGGAATGGACGAGACGACCCTGTTCCGCGCGGCCTTTCCGGAAGGGTGGGAGGGGATGCAGAAGGCCGCCGCGGGGGAAGAAGCGGTCGACGGCATCCTGTGGAAGAGATGGGAAGCGGTCCTCGAGGTAGCCCGCCGCGCCCTGTCCTCCTCCTTCCCCCGGTCTTTACCGGTCCGGTCCGGTGCCGACGTGTTCGACAGATACCGCTACCTTCTGGCCGATTCCCCGGTCGAGGTGTTCCTTGCCGTTCTGCTCGACGTGAAGCACCGTGTCCTGCGGGACGTTCGCGTCTCGGTGGGAACCTTGAACGGAAGCCTCATCCACCCGCGGGAGGTCTTTGCCGCCGCGGTCGCGGAGCGCGCGGCGGCAGTCGTCCTCGTGCATAACCATCCAAGCGGAGACTCCTGCCCAAGCCCGGAGGACAGGCAGGTTACGCGGAGGCTCCGCGCTGCCGGGGGAATCGTGGGGATTCCGGTGCTGGACCATGTCATAATAGGAAATTGTTCTTTCTTCAGTTTCCGGGAGGAAGCAGATTGGTGATTTCGGGTGCCCTAAAATCCGCCGGCATCCTGTTCCTCACACTGGTTTCCGCCCTGGGGGTCACCGTGGCGGGCTTCCTCACGGGGTCGGACCGGGTTCCCTCGGCAATCGTGCGGTGGTGGGGGAAGGGGTTCATCCGGATCGGGGGGTGGAAAGTCCGCGTCGAGGGGGTGGAACACCTCCCGGCGGGCGGCGCTATTCTGGCTTCGAATCACCAGAGTCTGGTGGACATCCCCCTCTTCGTCGCCGGCTTGCCCCGTGAGGTCCGTTTTCTCGCGAAACGGGAGCTCGGCCGGATCCCCTTGTTCGGAACCGCGATGGCTGCGGCCGGCAACCTCTTCATCGACCGGGAGGACCCGCAGGATGCCGTCCACCTGGTCCGCAAGGCAACGGACCGCATGGAACGGGGGCAGATGGTCGTGGTATTCCCCGAGGGTACGCGAAGCCGGGACGGGACGATCGGCGAATTCAAGCCGGGAGCCTTCTATCTCGCGCGGAAAACAGGGGTTCCGCTGTTGCCGGTACTCATCGAAGGGGGTCACAAGGCCCTCCCGCGAGGATCTCTCCTGTTCCGTCCGTCCGCTCTCTCCGTAAAGGTCCTTCCCCCGGTGACCGCAGGCGGCGGGCGACCCCTGGGCCGGGAGGCGATGGCCGAGGAAACCCGAAGACGGATTCTTTCCGCCCGGCGCGAGAGGGAGGACCAATGCTCCGGGGTGGTCCTCGTATGAGCGGCGTGTGCCCGTGGAGGGAAGATCGGTTCACCGGTCGCCGTTCCGGAATCCCGGGGAGGGAAAACCCGTAATGCCGATGCGCATTATCCCCCTGGGGGGACTGGGCGAATTCGGGCTCAACTCCATGTTGTACGACGACGGCGATTCCGCCCTTCTCGTGGACGCGGGCCTCATGTTTCCGGACGACACGATGCTGGGGATCGACTTCGTCATCCCCGATTTCAGCTGTCTGCGGGAGATCTCCCACCGGTTCCGGGGGGTCCTTCTCACGCACGGGCACGAGGACCACATCGGCGCGGTCTCGTTTTTACTGAAGGAGTTCGACGTTCCCGTCTACGGAACCCCGCTGACGCTCGGCCTCCTGCGGAACCGCCTCGCGGAACACGGCCTGGACGGAGTCGCGAGGCTCGAAGCGATCCCGCGGACCGGCCGGTTCTGCATCGGGGATCTCGATGTGGAGACGTTCCCGGTGTGCCACAGCATACCGGACGGGTTAGGGTACATCGTGCGATGTCGGGACGGCGTGTTCCTCCACACGGGGGACTTCAAGATCGACCCCCGGCCGCTGGACGGCGTCCCTACCGCCACGGACCGCTTGGCCGATGTGGGCGCCCGGGAGAAGGTGACCGTCCTGTTCTCGGACTCCACGAACGTGGAGCGGGAAGGGGAAAGCCTCCCGGAGGCGTTCGTCGGGGAGGCGCTTTCGGAAATCTTCGGAGGTGCCGGGGGGCGGGTCATCGTCGCGATGTTTTCGTCGAACCTCCATCGGATCCAGGAGGCAATCAACGCGGCTGCCCGCCACGGCCGAAGGGTGGCGCTCTGCGGCAGGAGCATGGTGGGGAACGTAAGGACGGCTCTCGAGCTTGGGTACATGAAGCTGCCGCACCCGGATATCCTCCTGCCGGTGGAGGATACCGAAACCGTCCCCGGCCGGCAGGTCGCCGTTCTGACCACGGGGAGCCAGGGGGAGCCCCGTTCCGCCCTCACGTTGATGGCGCTGGGGGAGCACAAGCACATCCGGATCCGGGAAGATGATACGGCGGTCCTCTCCTCGAAGTTCATCCCGGGGAACGAACGGGCGATCGCCAACGTGATCAACCACCTCTTCCTGGCGGGGGCCGATGTCCGCTACGAAAAGATTTCGGAGATCCACGTGTCCGGCCACGCCAGCCGGGAGGAGCTCCGGACCATGGTCCGCCTCCTCCACCCGGAGTATTTCATCCCCGTTCACGGCGAGCCGAGGCACCTCATCATGCATAAGGCCCTTGCGCAGGAGATGGGGGTCCCCTGCCCGGAGTTTGTCCGGAACGGCGACATCCTCGAATTTTCGGAAGGGGTGATGACCCGTGCGGGAAAAGCCCCGATAGGTCGCCTCTTCGTGGACGGGAAAGGGGTAGGGGAGGTGGAAGGGGTGGTGCTCAAGGACCGGTACCACCTCTCGAACGACGGCATGGTCACGGTCGTGCTGGCCATCTCCCGGACCACCGGGGAAATCCTGTACGGACCCGATATCGTGACCAGGGGGGTGGTTTCCGAAAACGCTTCCGATACTATAATGGAGGACGCGAGGCGGACCGTCCTCTCCACGTGGGAGGAGGCCGGCCTCGAGGCAAGGAAGGACGCGGCGGAGATCAAAACCGACATCCGGAAGGCCCTGCGCCGGTTCTTCAATAAGCGCCTCGACAGGAAGCCAATGATCATACCCGTATTGCTGGAGCTCTAGTATGGGGGAAGGGATTCGGAGGGACGCCCTCGCCATTTTCTTTCTCACCGTCGGGATCTTTCTCACGGTTGCGCTCGTTTCCTTCTACCAAATGGATCCTTCCCTGTCCGCCTGGAGTTCGAAGGGGGCCGATGTCCACAACTGGGGGGGCACGGTGGGGGCGATTGTATCCGACTTCCTCCTCCAACTGTTCGGCGTGGGGGCCGTCGGGTTTCCGATCCTCTGCCTGGCGCTGGCATACTGGACGTTCCGCGGGGAAAAGATGTCGGGCAAGTGGAGCAGGGCTGCCGGCGGACTGCTCGCTGTCTGTTCCCTCCTCGGGATCGCGAGTTTTTTCTCGGGCCACGTCCGGTTGTTCGGCGCGGACATCTTCCTTCCCGGGATCGTGGGACAACTGCTCGGCGTCCACTTTTTCGGAAAGCTGCTGAGCAAGGTGGGGGGGCTGATCTGCCTCGTCGCCATGTTCCTCTTCTCCCTGATGCTGTTCACCGGGTTGCCGCTTAGCGGCCTTCCCTCCCTGTGGAGGCGGAAGAAGACCCGCGAACAGGTCCGGGCCATCGTCAAGGAGAAGATGGTCCCCCGGGAGGACTGGGAAGGGGAGCGGCCGGCGAGGGAACCCGGTTCGGGCGGGCGTCGCGACGCAGACTATCCCCGGATCGTTTCTTCCCCTCCCGTTCCCGAGGCCCCGACCGCCCCGAGGGGAGGCGGAAAGGAGTTCGTTCTCCCCTCCCTGGACCTTCTGGAGTCTCCCGCCGACGAGGCGGACGGGGCGGACGAGGAGTCCCTGCAGCGGAATGCGGTTACTCTTCTTACGAAGCTCTCCGAGTACGGCATCGAGGGGAACATCACCGAGATCCGGACCGGCCCTCTCGTCACCACGTACGAATTCCGGCCCGCTCCCGGCGTGAAGGCGAACCGGGTCGTGGCGATGGCGGGGGACCTCGCGCTGGCGATGCGGTGCGAGTCGGTGCGCGTCGTCCCGAACATCCCCGGCAAGGGCGTCATGGGGTTCGAGATTCCCAACGAGAGCCGGGTGTTCATTGCGCTTCGGGAGCTTCTCGGGTGCCATACCTACGCCGATTCCGAGGCGATGCTCTCGCTCGTGATGGGGAAAGATATCTTCGGCGAGCCGGTCATCCGGGACCTCTCGAAGATGCCTCACCTCCTGATCGCCGGGGCCACGGGATCGGGGAAGAGCGTTGCCCTGCACAGCCTGATCCTCTCGATCCTTTTCCGGGCGACCCCGGAAGATGTCCGCTTCGTCCTCGTCGACCCCAAGATGCTCGAGCTCACCCTCTACGACGGCATCCCCCACCTGTTCCACTCCGTCGTCACCCAGCCGCGGGAGGCGGCCCAGGTACTGAAGTGGGCGGTCGGGGAGATGCGGGGAAGATACCAGGAAATGATGGAAAACGGCGTACGCCACATCGACGCCTACAACCAGTTGGTCGACAGGAGATCCCGGTCCGTTCTTCGGGTGAGGCCCCGGGAGGGGGAGGCGGAGGAGATGGCGCGTCTCCCCTACATCGTGATCGTCATCGACGAGCTGGCCGACCTCATGTTGACGAGCTCCTCGCGGCGGGAGGTCGAGGATTCGATCACCCAGCTGACACAGATGGCCCGGGCCGCGGGAATCCACCTCATCTTCGCGACCCAGCGGCCGTCGGTGGACGTCCTGACGGGTATCATCAAGGCGAACTTTCCGTCGCGCGTCTCCTTCAAGGTCGCATCCCAGTTCGACTCCCGGACGATTCTCGATCAGGCGGGGGCCGAGACGCTTCTCGGATTCGGGGACATGCTCTTCCTCCAGCCCGGGGTGGGGGGGATCGTAAGGGTCCACGGCACCTACGTGGGGGAGGGGGAGATCCAGCGCGTCGTCGCCCACCTTCGGACGCAGGGCGCGCCCGAGTATGAGCCCTCCATCACCACGTTGCCGAGCGAAGAGGAGGAGCGGGACCCCTCGCGGGACGTGAAGTTCGACGAGGCGGTCGAGGAGGTGATCCGGGCGGGGCGCGCGTCGGTCTCGATGCTCCAGAGGCGCCTCCAGATAGGGTTCAACCGCGCGGCCCGCATCATCGAGGAAATGGAGAGGCAGGGGATCGTCGGACCCTCCGAGGGCGGAAAGCCGCGGGATGTCTACGTGGCGAACCGGGAGTGAGCGCCCGGCGTAGCCGGACGGTTTCTGTGGAACAGGATACGGACAAGACGGTTCCATAAAGGGAAGGAGGGGTCTTTTCCCATGCGCATCGGGCAACGGGCCGCCCTGGCGGCCCTCTTTCTTTTCGCCGCGGTTTTCCCGCCGGCTGCTTCCGGCGGGGCGGCGGCGGATGGTACCGCACTGCTGCGCCGGGTGGCGGCGAAGTACTCGAGCGTCAAAACCCTGTCCGCCCGGTTCCGGCAGGAGGTGCCTCTGCAGAACGTCGGGGTAGTGAGGAGAGCCTCCGGGGAGGTCTATTTCCAGCGCCCCTTGCGGATGCGCTGGGATTACCGGGCCCCCGGGGAGCAGCTGTTCCTGGCCGACGGGCGCTACTTCTATTTCCGACCCCCCGACTCCCCTCAGGTGTATCGGCGGAAGATCGACGAGAAGACGATGGGCGGCAGGATCCCTCTCCTGCTTCTTTTCGGGGGGGGCGACATCACGGAGTACTTCCGTGTGGAAGAGGTGACGCCGCTCAAGGGAGTGCAGGAGACCGCTCTTCGCATGGTTCCGAAAGGAGACGGGGCGCCCGAAGTGAGAAGAGTCGACCTCGTGGTGGACTCTTCGGACCTGGCGATCCGGCAGATTCACCTGTACGACCGCATGGGGGCGTCGAACCACCTCTATCTCTACGACATCGTGATCGACCCGTCGCTCCCCGCGGACCTGTTCCGTTTCCGGAAACCCCCGGAAGTCGAGGTGGTGGACAGATGAGCGGAAAGGGAAAAGCGGGGATCGCCGTGCGTATCCAGACGCTTGGGTGCGCGAAAAATTCCGTGGACGCGGAGGTGATGTCCGGGCTCCTCGTCAAGGGAGGGTGCCGCATCGTTTCCCGGGGCCCCGCGGACGTGGGAATTGTCAACACGTGCGGGTTCATCCGCGACGCGAAGGAGGAGTCGATCGGGGAGATCCTCGCCCTGGCGCGCGAGAAGGAGGGGGGGCGGATCCGCCGTCTCGTGGTGGCCGGCTGCCTGGTGAAGCGGTACCGGGATGAGCTTCCGGAGACCCTGCCGGAGGTGGACGGGAACGTGCTCCTGTCCGGATACCGGGGGCTTCCCGGCCGTTTCTGCCGGGCGCGGGTGACGGGGGCGCGGGAGTGGGATCTGATGGCAAAATCGGTTGACAGCGATTTGGCACCGGGTATACTAACGTAATTTTCCAGGGGTCACGGAGTTCATAGAGCGATGAAATCAATCAAGGATATGCTTCTCAAGACGCGGGAAGAGCTCGTGCGGGGGATTGCACGGAGGTCCAGGGAGACCGCCGGAAGCGGCGTCTCGGACATCGGGGACATCCTCGACTCCGTTTCCGAGGAGCGGACCCGGGAACTGGATATGATCCTCACGGACCGGGAGAAGCAGAAGCTCAAGCAGATCGACGACGCCCTCGACCGGATCGAAGAGAAAACGTACGGCCTTTGCGAGGAGTGCGGCGTCAAGATTCCCCGGGCGCGACTGAAAGTCGTGCCGTTCGCCAAGTATTGCGTGGAATGCAAGGAAGCGATCGAACGGGAGGAGAAGTACACCCGGGAGGAACCCGAAGAGAGCGTCAAAAAAGTTCCTATGGCCGAGATGGAGGAGTAGAGGCCTTTTCCCCGGGGCTGCTTTTCCCCACCGCCCCGTCGCTGCGGGCCATATTCGAATTTCCCCCCTTTTGGTATACGGCCACCGCCCGGTTGTGTTCCCGGAGATTCCGGGAAAACTGGTGGGATCCGTCGTTACGCGACACGAAGTAAAGATAATCGGTATCGGCGGGCTTGACTGCGGCCTGGAGCGAGGAGAGGCCGGGGTTGGAGATGGGCCCCGGGGGAAGTCCCGGGTTCTGGTAGGTGTTGTACGGATGGAGCGTCCGCAGGTCTTTCCTGGATAGATTCCCGTCGAATTTCTTCAGTCCGTAGATCACCGTCGGATCCATTTGAAGAGGCATCCCGAGGGAAAGCCGCTTCCGGATGACCGCGGAAATGAGAGGTTTTTCCGCCTCCATCCCGGTTTCCTTCTCGATGATCGAAGCGATCGTTACGATCTGGTGCGGAGTGAATCCGTCCTTTTCCGGCATCCTCTCCATTTCGGGGGTGAACTTTTTGTGAAAACGGCGCACCATGATGCCGATGATCTCCTCCGGGGGCATATCCTTCACGAAGATGTAGGTGTCCGGGAACAGATACCCCTCCAGGGTGGGCCCCGGTGTCCCCATTTTGCGGGCCACGTCGGGCGACGTTGCTGCTGCAAGAAATTCCACGGGATCCGCAAGTTCCAGGTTCTCCAAAGTCTTTGCGATGTCGTAGAGGGTGGCCCCGTCGAGGATGGTCACCTGGTATTTTGCCACGTCGCCGCTTACGAGCTTCTCCCACAATTCGAACGCGGAGGGGGGGGCCGGCAAGGCGTATTCCCCGTGCTGCAGTTTCGTCCCGGTCATCGTCCCGATGGTGAGGATCCGGAAGGCGAGAGGGTACCGGAGCGCCCCCTTCTCGACGAGCGTTTTTTCGATTTCCGGGAAGGTGCTTCCCTTCGGGATGAATACCTTCGTGGTGCGCCACTGGTCCCGGGGCGGCCGGGCCGTCACGTGGAAGAGGAAGGCGCAGGACGCGGCAAGAACGACCGCGGCGGCGATGCTCCATTTCCGGAGGGGCACGGGCGGGCTACTTCCGGTTCCTGTAGTCGAGAGCGCTCTGCAGCAGGAAGACCGCCGAGAGGCTGTCTCGTATCTCTTTTCGCTTTTCGCGCCGGACGCCGGAAGCAATCAGGTGCCGCTCCGCCTGCACGGTCGTCAACCGCTCGTCCCACGTTTCCACCGGCACCCCCAGATGCTCCCGGATCTTTTCCGCGAAGAGCCTCGCTTTTTTCGCCTGGGTCCCTTCCTCGCCTCCCATGTGCAGGGGGAGCCCCATCAGCACGGTGCCGACCGAATACTCCCGGACGATGGTGCCGATCGCCTCGAGGTCCCGTCTGTCTCCCTGGCGCCGGATGGCGGAGAGAGGCTGGGCCGTGATCCCGAGGGGGTCGGAGACCGCTGCCCCGATCCTGTGGCTTCCGAAATCCAGTCCGA
>Ga0255055_10001611_pt1 | contig 16333 bp, 11 predicted proteins | sample JV7_2_27_MG_FD_188633 | JGI IMG/M metagenome (GOLD analysis project Ga0255055, IMG submission 188633) | Seawater microbial communities from Jervis Inlet, British Columbia, Canada - JV7_2_27 | ecosystem: Environmental > Aquatic > Marine > Inlet | place: Canada: British Columbia | collected... | reverse complement strand
TGCTGGCCGGGCACGAGGGCCTCTCACTCTGGTCGAAGCTGGGGATGGTCGTCGACAAGGCCTTCTGGACTTTCGACCTTTCAGAGTTCGTGGGCGGTACGACGGTTTTCGGAGGGCTGGCTCTTATCTTTCTACTGGCGACCTCTCGTAGCCTGCTGAGGGAGGGAATCGGGTTGCTGGGTCTGGGAGTTGGCTTTCTCGTCGTTGCCGCTTTGTCGGTGGCGGTTCCCAACTCTCTCTTCACGCACTACTTCTTGTTCTTGCTCCTGCCGATCACCTTGGTCACCGGTGTTTGGCTGGGGCTCTGTAGTGAGGCGCTGACAGAAAGAAGGCTAGGGCGAGCCGTGACGGCTGCGAGGTGGCTGGTCATCCTGGTCTTTCTCGGTCTGACCGTCATCTATCCCTTGAGCCGACGGCTGCAGTGGCAGCACCCGGTGTTCGTCAGCGCGTCGACCGAAGACGCCGTGCTGCGTAGCGATCTGGCGTTGGCGGTTCTCGGCTTCGCGTCACCAGGAGAGAGCATGGTGGTCTGGGGTTGGGAACCCTGGCGCTACGTGGAGACCGGTCTCTATCCCGCCACCCGCGACACTCAAACCCAGTGGCAGATCATGGATACCCCGCAGAGGCCCTACTACCTCGAGCGGTTCGTCCGCGATCTGCAAGCGTCGCTGCCACCGGTGTTCGTCGACACCGTGGGTTATGTGGAGGGACCCTTGCCGTGGCAGAAGCCCGTGTTTTGGGATCGTGAGACCCATGCTCACGATGTTTTCCCTGGGGTGGGAGCGGTGGTCGACCAGCAGTACTCTCTGGTGGGCGAAGTGGGGACGGCGCGCATTTATGTTCTGCGTCAGCGGCTCCGGGAGGTGGAGGCCCTTGCGGGTCGGAGTCTCGAACGGCTCGATGAGCAGGCACTTCTGGACCTTGCACCTCAGCTTGCCAGCCTGCGGTTCGCCGCCGGCGAATAGCCTTTGGGTAGAATGGGGCCGAACCCCCCGTCACCAACCCGGAGGAATGGAGAATGGCGGAAGAAAAGCTCGGGCATGTCATCCACTACTGGAGCAAGATTGGGGTGGCCGGAATCCACCTCACCGATGGTGAGCTCAACGTCGGCGACACGATTCGCGTCAAGGGCCATACCAGTGATTTCACGGTCACGGTGGACTCGATGCAGATCGACGGTGACGCGGTCGAGATCGCCAAGGTAGGCGACGATATCGGCCTCAAGGTGCCGGAGTACACTCGCGAGCACGACGAGGTCTGGAAGGTCGTTGCTGACTGACCCTTGAGAGGAGGGTCGCTTCATGTCCATTTTCGCGCGCGCCTTGGTGGTCTTGGTGGCCATTGTCGCTCTACTTGGCCTGCTCGGCATCTTCTTGCCGAGTGGCGCCCACGTAGAACGCTCGGCCACCATCGAGGCCTCACCGGCGACGGTCTTCGCTCTGGTCAATGGTTTTCGTAGCTTCAACAAGTGGTCACCTTGGTTCGAACGGGATCCGGAGGCGCGCTACGAGCTCACCGGACCAGACTTCGGGGTGGGAGCCAAGCTGACCTGGTTCAGTGAGAATCCACAGGTCGGATCGGGCTACCAGGAGATCGTGGCCAGCGAGCCCTACAGTGGGGTCCGCTGTCACCTCGATTTCGGTTCCCAGGGAACTGCCGAGACTTTCTATCGGATCGAGCCCATCGACGGTAGCACCCTGTTGACCTGGGGGTTCGACTCCGAGTTCGGGATGAACCTGATCAGCCGCTACTTCGGGCTGATGTTCGACAAGTGGATCGGGGCTGACTACGACGCTGGATTGGCAAATCTAGCGGCGCTGGCTGCAGAGCTCCCGAAGGCCGATTGGACCGATCTCGAGATCGCAGCCGTCGCGGTGGAGCCGACGACGATCGCCTATCTCAGTAGCAGCTCGGGATGGGGTCACGAAGCGATCGGGCAGGCCTGGGCCGACGCCAACGGCGCGGTGATGGCTTTCATGACGAAACATGAGCTCGAGCAGGGTGGTCCACCGGTCGCGATCACGACCTCCTATGACGACGAAGTGTGGCGGTTCGATGCCGGCGTTCCTGTGGCCGGGTCTGCCGAGATCGAGATCGACGTCGACTCAGCGGTCCAAATCCGCGAGACCTATGGCGGCAAGGCCGTACGGGGGATCCACCTCGGTTCCTATGCGGATCTCTCGGCCTCTTGGGACAAGGTCGCCGCCTATGCGGCCGCACACGGCTTCGAAGTCATCGGCTCGACCTGGGAGGCATATGTCTCCGATCCTGCCAGCACACCCGAGGCTGAGCTGACTACCTACCTCTTCATGCCGGTTCAGTAGGTTCGAGAAAAGGCCTACTCTTCGGCGTCCGCCTGGAGCGATTGCAGGGCCAGGAACTTCTCGCCAAAACGATCGATGTACTGGATCTGCTGATCGAACATGTCGGAATGCCGTTCTTCGTCAGCCACCAGGTCCTCGAAGATCTTCCTCGAGGCCGCATCCGCGTTCTTGGCACATTCCTGTGCAGCTTCGTTGTAGAACTTGACGCTCGCGTCCTCCATGGCTCTGCCTCGCTCGAGCATTGCCTTGGCGTCATGGATCTTCTGGACGGGATCCGACACCCTCATCTCGACCTCGCCACCGAGGAAGAGAATCCGTTCCGCCAGCTCTTCCGTGTGGCCCATCTCTTGAATCGACGTGGTCTTCATCAGGGCGGCGAGAGGCTTGTAGCCCTGATCATCGAGGTGGAAGTGAAAGTACATGTATTGGTGGACGGCGGAGAGCTCTTCGGCCAGGGCTCGATTCAACAGCTTGATACTTTTCTCGTGCATGGGTCCCTCCCTTCGGTATCTCTCGTCAAGGCCCCCAGCATATTTTGGTGGGGCAGAGCGTGCACCACCCGACGGGGTGGGGTAGGCAGGAACCGATGCTCGGCCGGGCGGCCGTGGAGTATTCGCGACAACTGGCGGTGAGTATTAGAATCTGGTGACCACTCGGTGAATCCAGACTGCGGTGTCGCCAGAACGGTTGCGTTTGCCATGATCGGTTAGAGCCAGTTGTCAGTCATCAGTCATCAGTCATCAGCCGGAACCGGAAAGCGGCAAGCCTCTGGGGTAGGTGGGACTGACAACTGGAAACGGGCGACTGGTGACCGGAAGGGCGGACGGGCCTCTAGCTACGACGTCATCATCGTCGGCGGCGGCGTGATGGGGTGCTCCGTCGCCTACCATCTGCTACGGCAAGAAGAGCATCTACGCCTCGCCGTGGTGGAGAAAGATTCCACGTACCGTCAAGCCTCGTCGGCCCTCTCGGTCGGCAATGTCCGCGTCCAGTTCAGCCTCCGGCAGAATATCGAGATCTCGTTGTACACCTTCGAGTTCCTGGCGCGCTTCGCCGCAGAGATGGGGATCGACGGATCGCGCCTGGATGTCGGTCTGCGGCGGGAAGGAAACCTCTTCCTCGTCGAGGAAGAGGGCCGTGCAGCAGCCGAGGAGGCGCTCGAGCTTCAAAGGACCCTCGGGTGTGAGGCGGAGTGGTTGTCATCCGATGAATCGGCGAAGCGGTTCGCCCTCTACCGGACCTCAGGATTTGCGGGTGCGACCTTTGGTCCTCGAGACGGCCATCTCGATGGTTATTCACTGTTGATGGGTTTCAGGAACCAGGCTATCTCACGCGGGGCCGAGGTCATCGAGGCTGAAGTGACGCAGATCAGTACCGCTTCAATGGCGGTTACGGGAGTGGAACTGTCCACGGGAGCCCGGCTGGTGTCTCCGGTAGTGGTCAATTGTGCGGGTGCCTGGGCGGCAGGGGTCGCCGAGACCGCCGGTATCGGGCTGCCGGTGCAACCGACTCAGCGCCAGGTGTTCGTGGTCGAACCGGAAGACAAGCCCACAACCCGTCTGCCCATGACCAATCTGCCGTCGGGTCTTTACTTTCGCAGTGAAGGTGACGACCGACTTCTGGTGGGCAAGTCGATGGACCGAGATCGGGTCGGATTCGATCTCCGGTGGGAGGAGAGTCGTTTTACCGAGGTGCTGTGGCCAGAGCTAGCCGAGTTCGTTCCCGCGTTCGACCGACTCCGCTTCGAGCGGGGCTGGGCCGGGCTCTATGCCGTCAATACCCTCGACGGAAATGCCATCCTCGGAGAGTGGCCTGAGCTGAAGGGCCTGTACTTGGTCAACGGCTTCTCAGGCCACGGGCTGCAGCAGGCGCCAGCTGTCGGTCGGTATCTTGCCGAGCTGATCACCGGGCAGCCGCCCGTGCTCGATCTGTCGGTGTTTGGCCCGGAACGGATACTCGACAATCGACCCCTGGAGGAAAGGGCGTTGGTGTAGGCTGGCGTACGATCTCAACGGCAAGGCGATGTCATGAGCGTACGAACTGAATTCGATGTCAGGCAGGAGGTCCTCGAGGCCGAGGCCCGGATCCGACTCCACATACGGGAGACGCCCTTGGAGCCATCGCTATGGCTCAGCCGTGCAGGCAGCTGTGAGGTCTATCTCAAGCTCGAGAACGTTCAGGTCACCAACTCCTTCAAGCTCCGTGGCGCCTCGAACAAGCTGTTGTCGCTAACGGACGAGGAGAGACAGCGGGGTATCGTCACCGCATCCACCGGCAACCACGGCTCGGCGGTGGCTTACCTGTTGAGAAGATTTGGCTGGCAGGGCTCGATCTTCGTACCGGAGAATGCCTCGCCGGCCAAGATCGAGGCGCTTCGTCTTCTGGGTGCCGATCTGCGGTTTCATGGCACCGATGGGGCGGAAACCGAGCGCTTTGCGCGCCGCACGGCCGAGGAGACGGGTCGTGTCTATATCTCCCCCTACAACGATCCCAAGATCATCGGCGGCCAGGGCACGATCGCCGTGGAGCTGGAGCAGCGTCTCGAGGGTATTGATTCGGTGTTTGTCCCGGTGGGTGGAGGGGGTCTGGTATCAGGAATTGCTGGCTATCTGAAGTCCGCCGATGCTCAGATCGAGATCATCGGTTGTCAACCGCGCCGATCGGCGGTGATGTTCGAGTCGATCAAGGCCGGCAGAGTACTCGACCTGGAATCCGAACCCACACTCGCTGACGGCACCGCTGGTGGCATGGATGCGGACACGATTACCTACCCTGTCTGTCGAGACCGAATCGACGAGTTTATCCTGGTCGAGGAGGAGGAAATCGCGGCCGCCATTCGATTGATCCTGGAGCGGCACCACCTGCTGATCGAGGGTGCAGCTGCGTTGGCAGTTGCCTCGTTCCTACGTGTAGCCGACCGCTACAAGGGCCGCCGTGTCGTGCTGATTCTCACTGGATCTCGAATCAGCCTCGAAGCTCTGCGATCCGTTCTCGCTCCTGGCGAGCAATCGGGCTGACTGGTAGCCTTGGAACAGTGAAGCGATCACGCAAGAAGCGAGCTCCTCAGGTGCATACTCACGATCACACCGAGCACCTCGCAGCACGCGAAGAGCATGCGGGGTGGAACAGGCAGTTGGAGCGCTGGCGTAGCGAATACGAGGAGGCGATCCGAGAGTTCGCGCAGCGGATGCTGCCCGAGCTCGAGCTGAGGAACTTCGAAGACGCCCTCGACCGGCACGAAGCTGCCATCCAGGCCCACGAAGATCTGGTGGTCCGGCACGAGCAGATGATCCGGGCGGAGAAGTACCGAACCGACGAGATGACGGCCGAGTACGAGGACCTCCATCAGCAGATGCACGACCGTCACGAGCTTTCGCGAGACCAGCACGCACAGCTCGCTCGTACCCATCGCGCAGTCCTCGAGGCGCTGACGACGATGAAAAAGAAGACCTCGGGGTAGAATCCTCTTAGTTTGATCGGCCGCACACTGTCTCACTTCAAGGTCACTGCCGAGCTTGGTGCCGGCGGCATGGGAAAGGTCTATCGTGCCGAGGACAGCAAGCTGGGTCGTGAAGTGGCCATCAAGGTTCTGCCCGCGGAATTAGCGGCCGATTCCGAGCGGATGGCGCGCTTCGAGCGCGAAGCCAAGGTCCTGGCATCCCTGAACCATCCCAACATCGCCGCAATCTACTCCTTCGAGTCATCAGTCATTCAGCTCCCAGCTACCGGCCCCCAGCTACCAGCCGGAGCAGAGGAAGCTGCCAGCCGGGAAGGTGGGGGGCCAAGACCTCAAGACCCCACGACCTCAGGACCTCCTGTTCACTTCCTCGTCATGGAGCTCGTCGAAGGCAAGACCCTCGACGCGGTGATCGCTCCCGAGGGAATGACTCTCGACGATTTCTTCGAGTTGGCGGTGCCATTGGCCGAGGCCCTGGCAGTGGCGCACGAGAAGGGCATCACTCACCGCGACCTCAAGCCTGCCAACATCATGGTGAGTAGAGATGGCCGGGTGAAGATCCTGGATTTCGGCGTGGCCAAGCTGCGGAGCGAGGCTACCGCCAGGCTCTCGGACGAGGTCGTAACGGAGGAGCTGACCACCGCGGGGAGGATCATCGGCACCGTCCCCTATATGTCGCCCGAGCAGATCAAGGGCGACCCACTCGACGGTCGCTCTGACCTCTTTTCGCTGGGCGTGCTGCTTTACCAGATGACCACGTGCCGATACCCCTTCACGGGTGCGAAATCGGCCGAGATCCTGGCTTCGATCCTCAAGGACAGACCGCCTCTGGCTAATGAGTTACGCGCAGAGCTACCACGGCAGCTGGGTCGCATCATTAGTCACTGCCTGGAGAAGGATCCCAAACGGCGATTCCAGACCGCCACAGATCTGCGCAATGCCCTGGCGGATCTCGAGAAGGACGTGGAGTTGGGTGAAGCGCCTAGCGATACGGCGGTCGCGACAACGCCCGAGGTGGTGCAAGCACCGGCGACCGAGAAGTCGAGCAGGAGATCCGAGGGCCTGATCGCTATCGCGCTGATCGTGATCTTTGGGATCTTGTTTGCCTGGCAGCGATTCCGAGATCGTCCCCAGGGTGAAGAAAGCCAAGTTGGCCAAACCGCTGGAGAGTCGGCGGGGCCGGGGTTGACTGCCAGAAGGCTCTCTCAGCTCACCTTCGGCGAAGAGCTCGAGGAGTGGCCAGCCTTCTCCCCTGATGGCAGTGGTGTCGTGTACTCGGCCGAGGTCGACGGCTTCATGAATCTTTTTCTTCGCACTCTCGTCGATGGTGAAACACAGCGACTGACGAGAAGTGACCGAGACGATATCCAATCGACCTGGTCACCCAACGCCCAGACGATTGTCTTTGTCCGATCGAGTGCGGCTGGTGCGCGCCTCGAACCGGGAGATGTTTTGGGTTGGTACCTGCTCGGTGGGGATCTCTGGCGTCTGGATCCGGCGAGTGGACAACAAGAGAAGATCGTCGAGGACGCATTCAACCCGGCCTTCTCCCCGGATGGCGCAAGGATTGCGATGGATGCTGACTGGGCCGGTCCCCATCGAATCTGGTCCACTGATTCTCGAGGCCGAAATCCCAAGCAATTGACCACGGACACCTCGGAGGCCGTGACCCACACTCACCCAAGCTGGTCACCGGATGGTTCCCAGATCGCTTTTCGCAAGATTTCCAACACCATATCCGACATTGCGGTCCTGGATCTAGCCACGGGTTCCGTTGTCCAGGTGACGGACGACGAGTACGTGGACATGAACCCGGCGTGGTCACCCGACGGCAACCATGTGTACTTCTCCTCCTATCGAGGGGGCGGTTTGAACATTTGGCGAATTCCGGTGACGGTGACGGGGGAGGCAGCTGGACCTGCCGAACAGCTCACCACCGGCGCCGGGACCGATCTTCAGGTGACGCTGAGTCCGGACGGCAAGCAGGTGGCCTTTTCAGTGCTACGGCTGAACTCGGATCTGTGGAGCCTTCCCGTCGATGCCGTGACGGGTCTGGCCAGTGGACCACCCGAGCCGGTGGTCTCGACCACCCGCGAGGACAGCCGCGGGAGCTGGTCCCCGGACAGCACCCGATTGGCCTTCAATTCCGATCGCGAAGGCACGATGAACATATGGCTTCTCAGCCTGGCGGAGGACGATACGCAACGGGTGACCCAGGGCGCGGGTGGAGACTACCAGCCCCGATTTTCTCCCGATGGCGCGACCTTGGTCTTCTTCTCGGCCCGCTCGGGAAACAACGACATCTGGAAGGTCGACATCGATACTGGCGAGCTGACTCAGCTCACCCGACACCCCGGTCTCGATGTCAACCCCTTTTTCTCGCCCGATGGCCGGTGGATCGCCTATCAGTCGGATGCCGATGGGAGGCTGGAGGTCTGGTTGATGAACAGCGACGCCTCGGAGCTCCAGGCCCTGACCTCTGTCGGGACGTCGGGCCACTTTCTGCTGTGGTCGGATGACTCCAGCTCACTGTTGTTTCGATCAGGAGTCGGCAGCGAAGCGAAGATGTATAGCGTCGAGGTGTCGAATCGGCAGCTGACAGAGCACCCGTCCGTCTTTTCGGGAGCCCACATGTCCTACTCTCCCAATCGCGATCTGATTCTGGATGTCGCCGGACACATGACACTCTGGCTTTATCCCGTGAATGGCGATGAGCGCCGGCTGGCCTTCGAGTTCAGCGATCCCGCCATCCGCATCGACTATCCAACCTGGTCCCCCGACGGCACCCGGGTCATCTTCGACCGGGCAGACCCGCAGGGTGGGGATGTGTGGCTGTTGGAAGGGTTGTAGGGCCTTAGGGCAGTAGGGCGTTAGTGCAGTAAGGCTCATGACGGTTGCACAGGCCCTATGGCCCTACAGCCCTATAGCCCTCCGCTGAATTCGCTAGGCGAATTCAGCCAGATACTGCGGCAACATCCGTCTCCAGGTGGGCCAGTCGTGATCCCATGCCGGGCCCCAGAGATCGACGCGGTTGGGAATGCCCTTGGTGCCCAGGATGTGACCGATCTTCCATGACTCTCCCGGGTTCTCCCAACGCCCCTCGCCAGTGGGAAGGACAATGTACCGGGTGCGCAAACGGTGCAGCTGGTCGCCTTCTTCGAGACCCGGTAGATAGTGCACCGGTGACGAGTAGTACATGTCATCACTCCACTCGCCTGCGAGCCAGGGCGAGAGATCGTAGGTACCGCTCATGCCGATAGCCCGCGAGAAGACGTCGGGGTGCCGACAGATGGAGGCGACCGCGTTGAAGCCACCGAGTGATGCCCCCGCGGTGATGATCTCGATTTCCGGGCTCTTGCAGTCGGTGCGCATCGCCGGGACGACCTCGTGATAGATGCAGGCGTCGAATTGGTTCTGCAACCAGGCACAGTGGAGTGGGGGGTGTTGTCTCGAAATCCAGGCGGCGCCGGCAATGTTGTCGATCGAGTAGACCTTGATCCGCCCGGAGGCGATCAGCGGTTCCAAGGCCTGGATCATGAGATAGCGCTCACACTCCTCTGCGTCACCGCCGGCGGTGGGAAAGAGGAGCACCGGTGTGCCGTAGTGGCCCCAGCGGAACAAGCGAATCTCCTGCTGGAGCCGCTGGGAGTACCAGGTGGAGCTATCTTTCACCGGCGAGTCGGTCCTGTTCGGTCTGGCGCCAGAACTGGATCAGTCCCCAGAAGTGCTCGGTGAACTGCTCGACCTCGTGACGGGGAAACAGGGCCTCCACCTTCAACCGCACCGCTTCCTTGGCCCGTTCCGAGCCAAAGAACTCCCATGCGACATCATCCAAGTGTCCGAGATACCGCGCACAGAATTCGTCGAATCGTTCGGTGTCGAATCGTTGGTGGGCGAGCTTGGCGAACTCGGCGAGCCGCTGACGAAATGGCAGATCGCGCTCGGTGATCTCGAAAAAGGGCTGCCAGTCGAGATTCAGTCGCATCGGCCGATCGGTGAGGGCGCAAAAGACCGCCCACTTGATCTTGGCCTTGACCAGCCATGGAAAGTGATAGTGCAGCGAGGTGACCTGGGAATCGGGGCAGGCGTTGGCGAAATCGATGAGGTGGAACTCGCCATCATCGCGCAGGGCTTCGCAGGAGTTGAAGTCCCAGCCGAAGAAACTGTTGATCGTCAAGGCCATGTCGGTCAACAAAGACCATTCCTCGGCATCGACGAAGTTGAAGTCGACTTTGTAGCGGTCGTGGAGCGGTGCGCTCGGATCGTAAGGAATGATGTTCACCTGCGGTCCGACACCGAGGCAGCGGACAAAGAGGTTGTAGGGGTCCACGGCCCGTTGCAGATGCATCACCCTCTGGCCGCTCTGCTCGTAGGCCGTACGCAGCTGTCCTTCGCTCTCGATCCTGCTTACACCCACCCAGGCACCACCGTCGTAGGGCTTCATGAACATCGGGAAGCCTATTTGGCGACCTACCTCGCCGAGGTCGAACATTTCGGCATAGCGTCGGAGTGTCGGCTCGAGATCGGCAGTCTCCTCGTACTCCTTGGGGGGCACCATCCAAGTGTCGGGTACGGGCAGCCCGAGACGCATCATGGCGCAGTAGGAGCTGTGCTTTTCCATCGACTGCAGGGACCAAGGATTGTTAAAGACGTAGAGACCGTCCATGAGCACGGCCTTCTTTATCCACTCGCGACTGATGTGGTACCAGTGCGTCAGCCGATCGAGGACCACGTCGTATCGACAACCCTGGCGCAGATCGAACGGCTCGATGGTCAGGCGCTCGACCACGATGGGCAGGTCCAGATCCTCGAGAATCTCTTCGAAACAAATCGGCCAGCAGATGTCGGCGCCGAGGGAGAGCCCGATTCTTCGCTTTCCTTCAGTCACGACTCCTCCTTGTAAGGGAACAGAAACGACAGTCCTTCAGCCAGGCGATCGCGCCAATTCTCCCAATTGTGTCCGTCTCGGGCCTCCCGGTACAGAACTTCCGTCCCAGCGGTCTGCAGCAGCGGTACCAATTCTCGATTGTGGTGGATCACCGATTCATAAAGACCACAGCTGACGTAGACCCGCTCACTGACTCGCCGTGGGCTGGTGCGAAAGAGCTGAGTGAAGGCCACTACGGGTCGAAACTCCGGTCCTCGCCGGTGTTGCCCACGACGGGTGGCGACAAAGGACCCGGACTGCAGGAGCAAGCGCCCGAAGTTCCGGGGATAGCGCCAGGCCGTATACAGCGACGCCACGGCGCCAAAGCTGGCTCCCATGAGACCGCGAGTCTGCGCCTCGCCGGCGACACCGAACCGCTCCTCGAGGCTCGGCAGCAGCTCGTCCGCGAGAAAGTGGGCGTGTCGGGGATCGCCGGCATACTCCCTGAGCCGATCGGCGGGTTCCGTCAGTGCCACGACCAGAGGTGCGATCTCGCGTCGATGGATGAGATTGTCCAGCACGGTCTTGAGACCGCAGTAGCGCACATAGTCTCTGCCATCGTGCACCAGCAGGGTGGGGTAGCGCTGGTCGGGATCAAAACCAGCAGGTAGGTAGACTCCAACCTCTCGATCTGTCGCGAGAGCTGTACTGGGGACGGTGAGGCGCTCGATGGTCCCTGGCTCGGCATTCGGATCTGGGAGGGTCCAGTCGGGAATCGTGTAGCCCGGGCCGTAGCAAACCGAATTGGCACCAAATGGGTCATGGGCCAGCAGCGGGTTGAGAGGGTCGTATATCAGACGGTTCTCACCGTTGATCTGTATCTCGAGCTTGTATTCGATGCGCGACTCATCGGGTAGCGCGAGGGTGAGGTGCCAGAGCTCCGATCCTTGATGATGGACAAACGGCTGCGAATTCGGTGCCCCGGTAAGCCAGTGGTGAAGCCTCACGGCTTCGGCTTCTCCACGATAGACAAAGGTGGTTACGGGTCCGTCCTGGAGAGGGAAAGCGTGCTCCTCGAGAAACGCCTCCAAGGCCCCCGGGTCCACTGTGCCCGCGTCGGTAAGCCGATTCAGTGCCGCGACGGGCTGAGACACCTGTTCCAGCATGACGGCGGAGTTTATCTCGGTTCGACGCCGGTGCGGTGCGACCCGAGTGTCGGATCTCTCGCTATGATCCGGGGTGAAGATGCGTTTTCTCTTCTACGGCAATGCCTACAACATGGGCGATGTCGGCATAGGGGCCAGCATTCTCGCCGATCTTCGCGCCTTGGGTCCCCCGGTCGAATTGAGGGTCGTCACCGACACACCGGCTCTCTATCGGCGACTTCCGGCCTGCCAGGGTGCGACGGTAGTCGATCGAGCGTCTCTGTGGCCGGGCGGATGGAAACGCTGGCGCAGCGCTCTGTCAGCGGCCACGGGCAACCTGAGCTGGCTCCCTCCCGAGCGCCTGCGGCGCCTCGAAGAGCACTATCGGTGGGCCGATGTTGTCGTCTATCAGGGTGGCCCGCACTGGAATGATGTCTGGCTGGACGTGCCATCCTTTGGCCAGCACATGCTCCATGCTGCGGTCGCCGAGTACTTTGCACGACCTGTTGCACTGGTGAGTCACGGCTTCGGGCCGTTTGCATGGGCCGGTCCCTCTGGGAGTCTGAGGCGCCGGCTCGCATCGATTGTGCTGCGGAAAATGAGTCTGTTGGTGGCCCGTGACCGCTCCTCCCTCGGGGCTCTGGAGCATCTCGGGATCGACATGAGCAAGGTGATGATGGCGCCCGACGCGGCCCTTCGTCTGCGCCCGGAATCACCAGCGAAGGGCCGAGAGATTCTGAATCGGTTCGGGATTCGGGGTGGCGAGAGGCCGCTAGTTGCCTTGGCGGTACGGGCGATGAGCCCACGCTACGGAATCACGCGCGCCGAGCAAGAGCATTTTCATCACGAGTGGGGGAGATTTGCCGATCAGATCATTGAACAGGTAGGAGATGCTTTCTTCTTGTCCACCCATTGTGCGTCTTCCGGCGGCCTGGCGAGCGACCTGGAGCTGATGAGCGAGATTCGTCGAGGGATGCAGTACGGAGATCGTCTCGGGTGGATCGATCAGGACCTGCTCCCGGGTGAGATTGCTGCGGTTTATGGCCAGGCCGATGTCTTGGTCAGTGCGCGGCTTCACCCCTTGGTGTTTGCCGTCGGTCAGGCAACGCCGGTTCTGGGACTCGACTATCAGCCCAAGAGCGTCTACTTCATGGCGGAGATGGGACTGGAAGATTGGCTGCTCTCGTATCGCTCCTTTTGTGCCGAGGAAGCCGTGGCACGGCTTGAAGAGGTATTGCGGCGTCAATCGGAGATCGAGGACCATATCGAGCGACGCGTGGCGGAGCACCGCCAAGCTGCTTGGGAGGCGATCGAGGCTGTTGCCGCACTGGCTGCTCCTGCAGCCACTTGACTCGATCGATGGTCCCCGGCCCTCGTGCGGCCGGTGGACAACAGGACGGAGGTGTCAGAGAGTCTCGGTCACGGCTTTGGCGCGCCGTTTCGCCGTCGCCTGCTTGAGAATCCCGCTGAACGCCGCGCGGGCATCGTCGAAAAAGGTGTAGAAAACAGGAATCACAAGCAGAGTCAGCAGCGTGGCGGTGGTGAGACCTCCGATCAGAGTCAGGCCAAAGCTCTTGTAGCTGAGACCGATGCTCGATGAGCCTTGTACTGTCAGCGGGATCATCCCGCCAATGGTGGTCAGTGCCGTCATCATGATGGGGCGGAAGCGGCGTTCGGCAGCTAGCAGCAGGGCTTCGGTTCGCTCGTGGCCGGCGTGACGCAAGCGGGTGACGTAGTCGATCAAGACGATGCCGTTGTTGACCACGACGCCCACCAGCAGGATCAACCCGACCACGCCCAGGAAATCGATGTTGAGGCCGAAAAGGAAGTGCCCCCAATAGACGCCGAGACTGGCCAACGGAATGGTGAGGATGATGGACAGGGGGAGCACGAAGCTTTCGAATAGATAACCCATCAGGAGATAGATGAAGATCACGGAGACGATGCCGGCGAAGATCATCGACTGGAGGTCTTCGCTCAAACCCGAGTCTGTGTTGCCATCACCCCACACCACTCCCTCCGGCAGATCGACGAGGCTCGCCAGAGCGATCAGGCGGGCCCGAGTCTCTTCTTCCTTCCCATCCTCGAGCTCGAGCGTGATCTCGCGCGAGGTGCGCTTGTTCTCGCGGAAGATGCGCTTGGCGCTGGTCTCGTATCTTGGCTCGGCCAGCGAGGAGAGCTTGACGAACGAGCCCTCGTTGGTGGGCACCCAGAAGTCTTTGAGCTCGTCCAGCGAGTCTCGGTCCTCTTCCTTGAACCGCACGACGACTGGGATCTCCTTGCCATCGCGGTGATACCGGGGCAGGGTTTGTCCGCGTAGGGCGTAGCCCACCACGGCCGAAACCACCATCGGGTTGATGTTCTGTGCCTGAATTCGCTCACGATCGAGCACCAGGGCCATCTCGCTGGGTGACTGGTCATCCAGCTTCTTCATCCCGATGACCCCATCCACGGAGAGGAAGAGCTGCTCGAGGCCCTCCGCCACCTCCTCCAGAATCTCCGACTCGTCTCCTTGAATGACGAATTTGTGTTCATTCAGCTGCTTCTTGTCGGCACCCTGTCGATCGCGTCTGGTGGATAACTTCACGCCTCCCTTTTCGGGCAGATCGTCCATGATTCGCTTGACCGCCTCCTGGGAGGTGACTTTGTTGGTGCGTGGGTGCTTGAAGTAGGCTTCGAATCTGCCAGCCGTGGACAAGTGAACGACGAGCCAGCCATCCAGATCCAACTCCTCGGCCAGCCCTTCGAAGACCTTCTCGCCGGCCTGGAAATACTCTCCGGCCTCATCCAGGGTGGTGTTCAGGGGGAGATCGACGTTGATTCGAAACTGGCCCTCGGCCCCCTCCTGCTCTTCGACCACCTTGACATTCTTCATCACGACGGCACCGGTGACGGCAAAGACGGCAATCAGCAGCAGGACCAGATCGAGCCGGCGGCGCAAGAAGACTGCGAGCAGGGTCGTGTAGGCACGGTTGAGCCTGCCAAAGCTGAGCTCGTAGGCGGCCTTGAGCCAGTTGAACACAGGGTGGGGTGCCTTGCCGTTTCCGTTGTCGCCCTTCTCTGGCAGCGTCATGTAGACAAACAAGGGGATAAAGACCAGTGCTACCAGGAGAGAGCCCAGTAGCGCTACCGAGATGGGAATCGACAGTCGCAGCAGAAAGAACTGCCCCATGCCCTCGACCAGGGAAACCGGCAGAAAGACGATGATGGTGGTCAACGTTGCCATCACGATGGCCAGGGCGATCTCTCCGGCGCCCTGAATGCAGGCTTCACGGCGGGACAGCCCATCGCGGTGCAGGCGAAAGATGTTCTCGGCCACCACCACCGAGTTGTCCACCAGCAAACCGACGGAGATCATCAAGGCCAGCAGGGTGAGGATGTTGAGCGACTCGCCGACGAAGTACATCACCGTCAGGGCGATAACGATGCTGACGGGAATGGACAGGGTCACGATCAGTGTCATCCGGAATCGCCGCAAGAAGAAGAACAGCACCAGCAGGGCGATGAGACCGCCGATCCTGCCGCTGTTGAAGAGCGTGTCGAGAGACTCTGTAATGACCTCTCCCTGATCGAAGAGCGTCCCGATCTCGATCAGCTGGAGCCGGGGGTTCTGCCGCATCTGCTCGATGGTCTCCAGCACCCGCTGGGCGACCTCCAGGGTATTGGCGTCACCCTCCTTCATGACGGTCACGGCCACGGCAGGTTTGCTCATGGCCCGGACCCGGAACTGCATCTCCGGTAGGGCGTAGGAGACGGTGGCGATGTCCCGGAGACGAATGTTGGGAGCCACCGGTCGATCCTCGAGCTCTTCCAAGCTGTCGTAGCGGGCCACCGAACGCAGCAATAGCTCCTTGCTGCCGTGATAAACCGTGCCGCTCGACAGGGTGAAGTTGTCGCCGGAGAGCTCCTGCGCCAGTTCGTAGATGTTGAGGCCCGAGGCGGCTGTGCGCTCGCGGTCCAGCTCGATCAGGATCTGTTTCTCGTCGGCTCCATGGATCTCGAGGGAGGCGACGCCGTCGAGGCGCTGCAGCGGCAGGACGACCTCGTCCTGGATCAGGTTGAATGGATCCACCACTGCCGGATCAATGGCCAAACCGAGTACGAAGATGGGAATCCCCGAGGCGTCGTCCTTGTGGAAAAAGATCTGTTCGACATCGTTTGGCATCTGGACTCGCGCCCGCTCGACTCGATCGCGAACCTCTCGGTAGGCGACATCCATGTCGGTGCCCTGCTTGAAGTTCATCGTCACCCAGGCCTGGCCGGTGCGCACATAGGTGTTGAGCTCGTCGACGCCGGCCACTGTGGAGAGCTCCTCCTCCAGCGGCAGGGCGATTTTGTCGAGCACCTCTTTGGGCGGGGCGTCACGCCAAGGGACACGCACGCCCAGGAAGGGGCCCTCGAAACCAGAGGGGAAGAGCTCGACGGGGATGCTGATCGTGGCGACCGTGCCGAGCACCACGATCGTGGCCAGGATCATCAGTACGGTAATCCGTCGATCGAGCGAGAACCGCGGCAAACTGGACTCCCGAGTCGTGGACTC
>Ga0255055_10001610_pt1 | contig 16339 bp, 9 predicted proteins | sample JV7_2_27_MG_FD_188633 | JGI IMG/M metagenome (GOLD analysis project Ga0255055, IMG submission 188633) | Seawater microbial communities from Jervis Inlet, British Columbia, Canada - JV7_2_27 | ecosystem: Environmental > Aquatic > Marine > Inlet | place: Canada: British Columbia | collected... | reverse complement strand
GATTTATCTCGTTGCCACTCATCTCCAAGAAATGGCTGCGGCGCTGCTTGAATGCCGCAGTGGCAAGATCGTCGAGGTTGTTGAGTTTGGCGACCGTGACAATGGCATACGTGCCATGATGCGATCCAACGATTAGTGGCTGATCCTCGTAGTCACTTATCGCACCAATCCCACTCGGTCCGGTCAACTTGGGCAAGTCGCTTTCGAACTTGCTACGGAACTGGCTGTTGGTGATATCGTGGATGAACCGTGTGAAGCCCTGGCCATTTCGTACGGCTAGGCCACCTCGCATGGTTCCTAGATGTGAGTGATAGTCAGTTCCGTAGAACAGATCGGGAACGCAATCTTGCTGTGAGACCACACCAAAAAACCCACCCACGACGGTCACCTCCTGCAAAGGAGCCTAGACAGTAGGGGTCCGAGCCATACGCGACAGCGGCAACGCTTGCGTGCTCGACGTACCCTGAAGGGATATCCGGAGGGCGACTCCGTCGAAGAATAGACCACACGGCGAAACCATGCTAGTAGCACCTTCGCACATATCGTTTTCGCTACACGTCTGTGCGCCTACACGTCTGAAGCGTTAGGGCTGCGCGGGGCTAGCCCCAAACCTCCCGCAACAACATGATCGCGTTGCCGCCCATCACCTTTGCGACATCCTCATCAGAGTACCCGTGCTTCACCAACCAACGGACGATGTTGTGCGAACCTTCCGTGGGGTTCTCCAACCCCTTGACGTACTCTACCTTCTCGAAGGCGGCCTTCTGGTCTGATTGTCCGGCGGCAGCGGACCCGTGAGCCTCCTTGATCGATAGAGCGGCTGCGTAGACGTTGTGCAGTCCGACGTGGTCGCCATAAAGAGTGTCAGGTCCGAATCCGACATAGTCGATACCCACCAGATCCTTGATATACTCGAAGTGCTCCATTACGGACTCGAGCGAGTGGGTGGTGTTGTTGCGTGTGATGGTAGTATGAGGGGCAGCTTCAATGCCAATGATCCCACCTTTGTCAGCACAGGCTCGCAACACGCCGTCCGGTGCCAGTCGATTTGAGTCCCAGAGGGCGCGGGCGCCAATATGGCTCAGGATGATGGGTTTGGTGCTGGCCTCGATGACGTCGAGCGTCGTGCGATCGCCGCAGTGCGAGCAGTCGATTAGCATGCCGACCTTGTTCATTCTCTCGACAGCCCGCTTGCCGAAAACAGTCAATCCGCCATCTCCGGATTCCTTGAGACCGGAGCCAAGTGCGTTCCCCTCGCTGTAAGTCACCCCTAAGGCTCTCACTCCAAAGCCATACAGTAGATCGATGCGATCGAGTTCATTTTCGATCATGGCCGCGCCTTCGATGGATGCTATCCAGGCAATCCGGCCTTCTTCATGGGCGCGGTATATGTCGTCTACCTTTGTGCAGTGGATTATGAAGTCCTGATGTGCGAGGTCACACAGTCTCATGCCCAAGTCATGCAACACCTCGGTCCACTTCCAGCCACTGGGTGACTCTATGTTGATGATCCCGTCCATCAGGTTGTCGAACACAGCGTCCCAATGAGAGTTGGCCAAACCTCGGAACGCCGTGGCCATTCGTCCCTGATGCGTGTACAGGGGTGACTCGCTGATATCTGCCGGGAATACACCCAGATGCTCGTGCAGTGAGATCATCACGTTTTCACCCACCAAACGGCGAACACGCTTCTCTTCTTCGTCGGAGAGCTGGACTATGTAGGGTCCAACCCGCTCGATCTCGTCGGCCAGTTCGAAGTGTCGATAATCGACTCCCTTTTCGAGGTAGGAGAACGATTCGTATGGTGTACCCCGCTTAGTCAGGCCCATTGTTGCTCCGCATGGCAATAGTCAAGCAGTGTGTGATGTATGGCGTGTCGAGCCAGCAGGAAAATACGCTCAAGATCGGAGCCGGGCGAGGAGCGTTACTCGCGCTTATCACCCGTTCCAAAGAATATCTCGAGGTTCTTCTCCGGCACTGGCTTGGTGTATCGGGAAACGACAACGAACAGCACCAGGCTGGTTGCCACGCCCACCTCCACCGCGTCGATTCCATGGACGGCGAATCCCCGTTGTCCGGTGAATTCCCACACCAGGCACGCCAGGAATCCCCCCAACATGGCAGCGATCGCTCCTGCAGCCGTGCCGCGCTTCCAGTTGAGTCCGATCACAATCGGGACGAAGAAGAAACTCGCGATGAACTTCGTTTGCTCGACCACTATCGACTGCACATCACCGAACTTCTGGAGCGCGAAGTAGATCGGTATGAGAGCCAGCACCAGGATGCTGGCCCGGTTCACCGCCACAAGGTGTCGTTGACTTGCATCCGGCCGCAAGAACCGTCCATACAGGTCGTGAGCCACCGACGCGCCCGTTACCAGCAATACCGAGTTTACGGTCGACATGATCGCGCTCAACATGGCAACTATCAGCAGAGCGCCTACCAATGGGGGTAGGACTTCGAACGCCATTATGGAACTTGCCTGATCTGCCGAGGCGAGATTGGGGAACAGGACTCGCGTGAGAAGCCCGATCGACAGGACGGCGAGTCCAATGATGAGCTGAAAGCCGATTGACACAGCGATCGCTTGTTTCACCGTTCGCTCACTGCGCATAGAGTAGAATCGTGTCAACTCGTACGGCGCGGCTGCAATCGAGAGCCCGAAGCTGATGCCAAAGGCTGCTAGCTCCTTGGGGCCGTAGTACCAACCGAGCAGCCGAGAGTCGAGCGAGCGTAGGAAGGAGAGCGAGTGCCCGATCCCACCGGCGTGGCTCAACAAGATGGGAACTGCGATAACCAATCCGCTCACCATGATGAGAGTCTGAAGGAACTCGATGTAGGAGCTACTCCGCACGCCGCCGAGTAGCGTGTAGAATGCCGTGCTGGCAACCAGGATCAGCATTGCGGTGAGAGGCTGCATGCCGAGAATGGCAAAGGCGATTTCACCACTGGCCTGAAACTGGGCAACCAGGTATATGCTGTAGGATATGACTATGAGTGTTGCCGCGAGCGCACGTGCTTTCTCACTGCCGAAACGGGCGGCGATATAGTCGGGGACCGTGAGCGCTCCGAACCGCCTGAGCTTCGGTGCCACAAAGAACGCCGAAACCAACCAACCCGACCACACACCCAACCATATCCACCACCACGAAACCCCAGTTAGATAGTGGCGGCCCAGGGTCCCGACTACCGTACCGGCACTGATCTGCGTTGCCGCGAGCACGGCCCCGCCGACGATAGGCCCTATGGTACGTCCCGCCGCAATAAAATCGACTTCAGTGCGGGTGTGAAACGCACTCCATATTGATATTCCCAGGATGATCCCGAAGTAAACGACGAGAACGACGGCCAGGGTGAGGCCCACGTTAACGCTGGCCCTCGGAGTGAGATTGTGTGTGCCGCCGGCGTTGTCGTAGCAGCCAGTAGGAGCTGGCAAACACTACTAGCAGTACTACCACGATTTCGGATATCCGGTTCACTGACCACTGGCCCTGATCGGGCGGAAGTCGCACGAAGCCGGGTACGTTGTCCAACTCGGCTACTGCGGTGCTGTCGTCACGCAGTTCAAAACGTGGAAAACCTCCAGCCAAGGCTGCGCGAGCGCTGAATCCACGAAGGCTGATGCGTACCCCGCCGGCGCCCGGCTCAGCCGGAACGTCCGGAACCGCGAGAGGAATTCGCGACAACTGTCCCGAGACCTCGTAGCGAATGACAGCTGTGGTACTCGATGTTACTGCAGGAGCCACCGTCAGTCGGTAGAGGCCACTCAGGGTGTCACTCTCAACGGTATCGCTCCGATCGCTGACCAGGAGATGGAGTTCTTGCCCGGGAAACCGCATGATGTTGAACACGACGGATCCGGATGACTCACCGATCTCATAGCGCGCTTCCACGACGGTAGTGGAACCACCCAACTCGATCACGATCTCGGCCGCGGTCAATTGGAAGGCGAGCGCCACCAATACCAATTCGGTTAGCAATAGCGTGATCTCGTAAGGGTTGAGAACTGGCCACCGCTTACTACGATCGCAGCATGGCCGGATCTCAGCAAGGTACCTGGTTTGTGCTCAGATCCCTGACTGTCGGTCGGCACACACCTTGCGGCTGGATGTAAGGTCTGAGAAGCTGCTAACTTACATGCGGCAGCCTTCAATCCTCGACCAACTATGTTGATAAAATGACCGTACTGCCATCCTGTCTGAAGTGTGGCGCTAGTCTCGACGCGGACGACGCATTCTGCACCAATTGCGGTGCTGCAGCGGTGCCCGGTGGTGGTCCAGTAGCCCCGGAATCCGATCGGATTTGCCCAACCTGCAACAAGACTCTCACTCCGGATGACCTGTTCTGTCCGGCGTGTGGTGGTCTCGTTGATGCGCCCAATCCTCCGCCCGAGGTAGTGTCCGCAGAAGCCGCAGCCGCTGCAGGTTCGGGTGAGGACGAGACAACCTGGGATGCAGTTCTCGAGCAGCTGAGAGAGGTGACGCGAGGCCGATTCGAAATCGAGGGCGAAATAGGTGCAGGCGGGATGGCTGCGGTCTATCTGGCACACGAGTTCGCGCTGGATCGCAAGGTAGCCGTCAAGGTGATGTCGCCAGGTTGGCTGATGGAGAAGGGGATGCTGGAACGCTTCAAGCAAGAAGCGGTCACAATCGCAGCTCTGAAGCATCCCAACATCATTACCGTTCATAGTGTCGAGCACTACGAACAACTCCACTTCTTCGTACTCGACTATATCGAAGCCGGGTCATTGGAAGGGACCATCAACCAGTACGGCCAGCTGCCCATCCCCGTAGTAGCAGCTTGGCTCACGCAGGTCGGCAGTGCACTGGAATTCGCTCACCGCCGCGGTGTGATCCACCGCGATATCAAGCCCGCCAACATTCTGCTCGATAGCGACGGCAACGCAATCGTCACTGACTTCGGAATCGCCAAGGTCGCTGAGAAGAGTGGCCTTACTATGACTGGTGCTGCTATCGGGACACCGTCGTACATGAGTCCCGAGCAGTGCTTGGGCAACCCACTTACCGGAGCATCCGACCAGTACTCGCTAGGCATTGTGGCGTACAAGATGCTCGCCGGCAGGACTCCATTCCAAGGCTCCGCTCTGGTTCAGATGCGGGCGCACACGGAGGAGCTGCCGCAGCCGATCGGGGAGCTGAGGCCCGACTGCCCACCGGACCTTGCGCGGGCAATCACCTGTATGCTCGAGAAGGATCCCACCAAGCGTTGGCCCAACTTGGGCGACGCCATTGCGGCGTTTGGAGGTACGCTGCCTGGCCTGAGCGGCCCGGTACGGGATTCAATGGCTGGTCTTGCCACAGGCGAGAGTTCAATCAGCCAGGTAGCCGATTCGATTACTCCGGTCACGCCGATGCCCGTCGGAACCGACGGCTCGCGGGCAATCATCAGGGGGGGCAAGAAGTGGTGGCTGGGTGGTGCCGCAGCGATAGCGACCGCCGGCGTTGCGTTGGTGATGCTCTGGCCGACACCGCCTCCACCGGACCCTGACCCTGATCCGAGGCCAATCGTGGCGGCCGTGGAGATCCAACCGCAGGTGGCGGACCTCGTCGTGGGCGAATCCGCGCAGCTGCAAGCACAAGCCCTTGATTCTGCGGGAACCAGCCTGGAAAGTCAGGTGGTCACCTGGATTTCCAGTGATAGCTCCGTCGCCGCCGTTACCGACGGCCAGGTGACCGGTTTGACCGCTGGGTCCGCAACGATCACGGCAGAAAGTGGTGGCGTGACGAGTGCGTTGTTCCTGGTGGTGAGCGAACCCCCCGACACGCAACCAGGCCCCATCGTGGCCACATTATCTTCGGTGCGGGTGACGCCGTCGGTGGTCTCATTGGGTATCGGACAATCCGAGTTGCTGACGGCGACCCCACTGGACCAGCGGGGTCGGAGGATGAGCCAAAGGACCGCCAATTGGAGCGCACGAGACCCTGCAATAGCAACGGTCGCCGCGAATGGTGAGGTGACGGCACTGTCGGAGGGGACGACCGTGATCACCGCTGTCATCGACGGGGTCCGAGCCACGGCAAGCGTGACGGTTGAGGCTGAAGCTGTGACGTCGGTCTCGGTGTCGCCGACGGACGTGGCCGTCGAAATGGGGCAAACCAGAGCGCTCAATGCGCAAGTCAGGGGAGCGAGCGGCTCAACCTTGACCGGTCGACCGATGGAGTGGCGATCTGACAATCCGTCAGTTGCTACCGTTTCGAACCAGGGAGTAGTCACAGGCATCGGAGCCGGCACATCTGTGATCACAGTGTCCTCAAGTGGTCACCAAGCGCAAGCGACAGTCACTGTCTCCGCCGCGGCGGTAACGATAGATCAGGCAACTGCTACTACACACCTTACCGTTTGGATCGAACAGTTCGTCAGCGAGTTAGACGCGGCGGTACGGCGCAAGGACATGCAGGCTCTTCGCGGTGCCTACCAGGTTGCAATGCCCGCGGCAGATGTGGCAGAGTGGGAAACCCGGTTTGGCACCGAAGCTGACTGGCGGGTGAATCAAGGTGAGGTATTCCCACCTCGGTCGGTTGGACAGAGCTGGGTCGCAGATTTCGAAATCGAAATCGAAGTCCGATCGGGCGGAAGGACCACCAGAGGTCCACAGCGTTTCTTCGTCGTGTTTGAGCCGGGAAGAGATGGGCTGGTGCTTACTTCCGTGGAGATGCGTCTTTCAATCCAGCCCTGATTGCTGCTAGAGCCAGAATTAGGGCAGGCGTACCGTCACTTCCTGCTCTGCGGCGCCCTCACCCGAGATCCTCAGTATGGCCTCGGCGTTGGCTGGCGCGCCCGCCGCGTTTTGCGCCACGAGGGCCACCGTAAGCTTTGCCGGCGCGACGCGGGTATCGAGTAGTACGAAGAGCCAATCGTTCCCGCCCTGATATGTAACCTCCACGGCCAAGTCTCTGAGCGTTCCGCTACCGCCGTTGGTGATGTTGACCGTCTGCGCAGGCGGGTTGTCGCGCGCGAAGGTTAGGGTCTGCGGCGACAGACTGATCACCGGCCCGGCAGGGGGCTGGACGAAATACTCAACGTAGGCGATACGCGGGCTGTTCACTGCAGTGCTGCTCAATACTTCGATGTCGGCGGTATACGGCGCACTGCGGGATTCGAGCACCTGATTGGGTTGCAGCGTGACCGTGGCCGGCACGCTGCTGGTGTCGAGACTCAGTGTCAGCCAACTCTGGTTGGCGGCAACAGCGATGTCCCGCAGTTGCCCGCTTCCCGCATTGATGATGCTGACCGTCTGAGCTTCGGGTACCGTGGCTTCACCCGCGATCGAATTGAATACCACCGTCTGCGGTGAGAGGCTCAGTGTGGTGGGTTCGGAGACAACGAACGTCACCGCGATGTCGGCAGTGTTCGCGGCATCAGGGGAAGAAACCGTCACCGTATGGCTAACCGTGTCTACGGGGAGTGCGGCTGGGTCCGCGGTGAGCGTCAGGATCGCGGGAGCGTCGGTCGTATTGAGCGATGTGCTCAACCAGCTCGGAGTGTTGCCAACCGTCAGGCCACCCAATGTGCCTGCCGAGATGTTCTCCAATAGCACCGTCTGGACATCGGTTTCACTGGAACCGCTCACGCCCGTCATCTGGACTTCGGTAGGAGAAGCCGCCAGCACCGGGCCTGGTGCCACTTTGTAAGTGACGACGACATCGGTGGGGCTGTTGCTGGCCACATCCGACATGATCCGCAAGGTGACAACCGAATCTCCGGCTGCAAGAGCTGTCGTCGTGGGCCACACTTCGATCGCGGTGGGCGCAGCCGTGGGTATTTTCGGCGTGGCGTCGAGCCAAAGCGGAATCGAAGCTGGATCCACGTAAACGCCGGTCAGCGTGCCACCCGCGCCATTCAACACTGTGACCGTTTGCGTGCCGGGTGGATCCTGTCCCGAAACAGCTCGGAAGGTGAGTTCGCTCGCGCTTGCAGATATGCTGGGGCCGGGCAGTACGGTGAAGGTGACGGGTAGCACCACCGTGTCCGCAGCGGGCGAGATGATCTCAAGGTTGGCCGTTTCGCTGTTGCCGGGAGCCAGTGCGGCTGGGTTCGCGGTCAACGACAGCGTGGCAGGCGCAATCGTTGGCGTGATACTGGCTTGCAGCCAACCAGGTAGCGTGGTCGGGTTCACCTCTAGGCTATCCAAGGTGCCGGTACCGGCGTTCTCAATCACAACCTCACGTTGTGCTGGATCCGGATCTGTTGGTGTAGCGACGAACTGGACTGCATTGGTAGAAAGAGCGATCTCAGCGCCGGGATCCAGGATGTATTCCACAGTGATCACTGCTGAGGTGCTCGAAACCGGGGAGCTGATCGATACGGTGGCGTTATTTGTGCCAACTACCAACCCAGGAAACCTCCTCTTGGGCCGCAGCGTGATTTCGGCTGGGGCAGAACCGGGACTGGCTGGAGTGGCATCCAACCATGTCTCGCTGCTGGATACGATTATGCCAGACAGGGTACCTGCACTCCCGTTGGACACCGCCACAACTTGAGCCGCTGGACGACCACCCTGGCGGAATCCGCTGTAGAACCGGACAGTGTCACTGGACACAGCCAATTGCGGACCCGGCAGGACCGTGAATGACACGGGTATTGTATCAGGCTCTGCCACTGACGATGAGATGATCAGGTCCGTGATCCGGGTGTTTGGCGTCAAGTCTGTTGCTATCACTGTGAGCGACAGCGTTGCGGGCGCCGTGTTACCACTCAGAGTCGTATCAAGCCAGGCCGATGCGTCTGGATCCATGCTAACGTCGAGTCCATCCAGCATTCCCCCGCCGATGTTCTCGATCATCAGAACGTGGTCCGTTGGAACGGGCTCATACTGAGCGGTCGTGAAGTGGATACTGTCGCTCGATGTCCCGATGACCGCGGGTGGGCCTACGACGTAGGTGACGTCGATGGTTGCCGGGCTGTTGCTGGCAGAATCGTCCGTTATCACGACGGTATGAGGATACGTTCCGGGCAACAGCTCGGTTGTCGTTGGGTTGATCGTCACGACGGTGGGCGCAGTGGTGTCTTCGCGCACTGTGTTGAGCCATGTCGGGGGACTGCTAGTGACTTGTATGTCGGTCAGTATCCCACCGGATCTGTTCGACACAGCTATCGCTTGTGCGACCGGCAGAGCTTGGCGCGAGTCGGCATAGAAGGTGACCGCGTCACTCGAGAGCGCAAGCTCGGGCCCGGGCAGCAGCGTGAATTGCACGGGCAACGTTACGAACGGCGCGCTACTGGACTGGATCTCAACGCTATGCGGGCCCGGCGTGAGGGTCGTCGGGTCGACCGTCAATGCGAGAAAGGCTGGAGCCGACGGGCCACCGCTCAAGCTCGCCGTCAGGCCCAGGGGTGACGACGAGACCGCGACCAAGTCGTCGACCGAGCCGCCGCCCAGGTTCTCGATTCTCACCACCTGTGATCCAGTATCCACGGTCTGAGTGACGGTGAAGTCAACCGCATTGGAGGATAGCCCGATGCTGGCCGGAACCGTGGTCGGGAGTCGTTCCACTGCGACTAGAATGGTGTTGTCGCCAACACCGGCAACACTCGATCCCAACGTGACGGTAGCAGCAGTATCAGCCGCTGGCGGATCTTCTACTGTTAGTCTGATGAACTGGTCGCTCTGTGCACTGACGGTGAGCCAGCTGTTGCTCCCGACGGTTGCTGTGAGGCCACTCAATATGCCCGCGCCGGCGTTCGAGATCAGCAGATCCAGGGTCTCGGTGAAATCACCGGCCGCCTCGCGGAAGGTCACGGTGTCTACGGAGGGTGCTATCTGTGGGCCTTGCAACACGGTGTATTCAACCGGAACCGGGCCGGGGCTCGGGTTGCTATTCGATGTGACTGTCAGCTCCGCAGTGTAGAAGCCGGGATCGAGGTCGGCGATAACCTGCAACCTGATTGGAGTCGGGTCAGCCACCGGTTCCAGCTGCGCGCTCAACCACGTTGGCTCACTCGATGCGACGTCGCTTACAACGAGAGCATCACCTCCGGTGTTTCTGATCTCGATGATACGATCGCTGGGTGGCCCTTCAGTGAACACCGAAGTGAACCGCACGGTGTCAGGTGAGAAGGCGGCGAGCGGTGCCACATACGGGTCGACCCGATACTCTACCGCCAGCGCCGCCGGACTGTTGCTCGCCACCGTCGAAACAACTGAGACCGTGCTTGAGTCCGCCGGAAGCGTGGGCAAGTTGGTGTCGAACCTGAGGGTGAGCTCAGTGGGCGCCGTACTATCCTGTAGCACTGCGGATTGAAGCCAGCCAGGACGTACCGGTGGTGGCACGAGCGTTAGGAGCCCGTTAGACCCGTTCGTCACCGCAACTGCCAGGTCAGGCCTCTGCCCTTGGCCCTCGATGCCTCTGAACCGAACGAGATCAGTCGAGAACTCGATTGTGGGTGCGGGCAACATGGTCAAGACGACGGGAATTGAGTCACGCCGGGTCGGGGTGTCGAACGTGATGACGACGAAGCCCGCGATGGTGCCTGCCGTCTGGCCGGTCGTATTGGCTGCCAACGTCAGGTTTGCAGGTGCGGTCGTCGAGCTCAGTGTAGCCTGCAACCACCCAGGCAATATGACTTGGTCAACATCCAGGTTGTCTAGCGTCCCGCCACCGACGTTCTCGATCTCGACCACACGTTCGTCAGGCAAAGGCCCGTTTTGTACGGCCGCGAACCGCACGCTATCGGGCGAGAGGGCGATGTTGGGCACGCCAACCAGGGCCACATGGTATTGCACGGTGATGTTTATCGGCGTGTTGCTGGCGACACCCGAGCTGCAGGCCACCGTGGCGGTGTGGAGGCCGGGCGGCAGGGCTGCCGCTGCGGCGTTTGGCGTCAATGCAAGCTCCACCGGCGCCGAGCTGGGCCCGGCCAGCGTCACATCGAGCCAGGCTTCCGAGCTGCTCGCCACTACCCCGTCGAGAGTTCCGTCCCCACCGTTTGAGATCGATACTGACTGAGCCGCCGGCACCGGCTGCCCTTGGACAGCGTAGAACTCAACCAGGTCTGAAGACACAGACAAGGCCGGACCCTGCGTCATCGTAAACACGGCCGTCACCGTCCGGTCGCCCCCACCACTACGCGTTACCACGACCTCTGTCGTATCCGTTCCGGGTGTGAATCCGGTGGAGTCCACCCACAGCGTGAACTCGGCTGGTGCAGTCGTTGAACTCAGTGGATCGGCGATCAACCAAGGCGGCAAGGTAAGCGCAACCGCGAGCCCCGTCAGCGTTCCCGAGCTGTCGTTTTCTATTGTGATGACCTGAGCGTCTGGCAGTGGGCCCGTCCGGGCCATCGTGAACCAAACGGTGTCAGGCGAAAGGGCTATTGCTGGTCCCTGACTAATGCCAAGCGTAACCGCCACCGTGTCGCTGCCGCCCTCCGCAGAAGTCACGACGACGCTGTCACCGCGCGGGCTGGGGTCCAGCCCCGTCGGGTCCGCCGTGAGCGTCATCATGGCCGGTGTGACAGTCGTGTCGAGGGAGACTCGGAGCCATGTGGAATTGCTCACTATCGAGGCGCCGAAGTCGACGTTACGGCGGTGCCTCTCCGCCACGCTCACCAGCTTTGTGATCGGAGTGGTACTTCGTTCGACTGCAACGAGATCGATCTGGTCGGCCGACAGGAAGATCTGTGGCGTGTCGATCACTTCGAAGCTCACGTCTACGGTGACGTCCTGTGGCCGCGCGACCCGCGATGAGATCGTCACCGTGGCATCGTATGTTCCCGGTTGTAGCACACTGGTCGGCGTCAAAGTGAGGGTCGTGGGTGCCCTCGGCGACGCCATAGAGCTGTTGAGCCAGTCCTGCGGTCCAATTGGCGGATACACGATGCTGCTCACTTCGAGTTCGAACAGCGTACCCGCACCACCGTTGGTGATGCTGAGAACCTGGGGTGGTGGTACGCTGCCCCCATCAGTAGCAGCGAAGCTCAACGTGTTGCTCGAAACGCTGATGCTTTGTGTCCGGCCGACCTCGAACGTGACAGTGATCTTGCGGGGGCTGTTGCTGGCGCCCGACAGCAACGCGTCGATCGATGCGGAGTAGGTTCCGACGGAATCGAGTGATGCCGCGCTGGCGCTGAGTGTAAGGGTGGTGTCGTTGAGTGTGGCGGTTAGCCAACCGGACACATCACCCTCATAGACCACCTCACCGAACTCCAACCCTTCCAGCGAGCCTCTGCCGTTGTTGGAGATGATTACCGAAGCGATGTCGGGCGTGTCACTCCCCGCCGGGGCGAAGAACCGAACCTCGCGCAGAGAAATGGCAATCGTGGGAACCTCCGCTGGCGGTGTGACACTGACGTCGCACGCCATGGCCGCAAGCAGCACCAACATGGTCCGCTTCGCGCTACGCAGGCGCACACCGGAGAACTTGACCCTATTCATCAGAACCGGTACTGCGCTCCAAGCGACAGGATCAACCCTGTGCGTAGCCCGCCGTTGTCGAGCGGTACGAGCAGCGCTGTGATGATCGTTAAGCCCGTACCTTGGCCCGCGCCGGTGGCACAGAACGTCGACCACGCCTCGGTGCAGGGAACTGCCCACTTCACACCGATGCTGGCATCAGTCCGACTGTCGTTAACGTCCGGTATCGTGGTTGCCGGTACAACCCGAGTGTACGGCTCGGTGTACTCGATATCCTGGGGTATGCTGATGCTGCTCTTGTCCAACTCGACGTCCGAGAGAAGGTCTGCGGCAAAGGTGACTCCGCCAGCCAGGAGAAGATCGAATCCCAAGGCGGCGAGTAGGCCGTGATTCTGCAGCGAGTCGGCATAGGCTCGGTAGCGGTAACCCAGGTTGAGGTGCGGTGTGAAGATGCCAATTTCCCAGGATGCCACCCCCAGCGCATTCACCGCGAAGGTACCGAGGCCGAGTAGTTCTTCTTCGCTACCAGTGGGAAGTCGAATGTCGCTCCTCAACGCGAACCCGAGATCTGATGACTGCCGCACGTTCAGTTTGGCCCTGATCCCGATGTCGCCGAAGCCGATGGCCGATCCCTGCTGGTAGCTCGTTTCAGTGAGTTGCGGGTCTGCTGCCGGCCCTCCAAAGCTGTATACGGAGTTCGATCCGAACGGTAGTATCTGGGCTTGGCTCACGCCGCTCAAAGACGTACGGACTATTGGGATTGCAATACCCAAGTCGAGATTGTTCAGCACTCCGTATGTGAGGAAGAAGGATGAGACCCAAGTTTGCAGTTCAACATCTGTGGTGACCTGCAAGATGTTGTTTTCCTGTACCGGATTGCCGAAGCCCGGTGTTCCCGGAATGTCCACGTGGCGGAAGTTGAACGCGAGGTTGCTGAGCGGAACCCCACGGAGGGCCTGGAAACGCATGGCTGTCAGTAGTACACCTATGAGTAGTCTCTTCTTTCCCAATGTCGGTGCCCGCTCGGCATAGATCGGACCCGCCGATAGGCGCCGAGTCTGGACGCGTCCGCCGGGCGTGAATTCAATGATGCTGCCTGTGCTCGTGGCCGGCGTTGGAATGTTGGAGATGCTGCGACCGATCGCATCGGTAACGAACCCAATCAGGAGGTTGTTTCCGCCCTCGATCGCGTCTGAGAACGTCAGTGCGGCATCTTGCCCACTCGTGTTCTTGAGGCACAAGAGCGCGTCGTTGCCGCAATCGCCGAATCGGAACAGGTTCTCGAAAGTGCGCCGTAGGCTCTGTGCGTGAACTGGCGCAGAGATGAGAATGGCAAGCCCTAGACACAACACGTGTGGTTTCAAGGCGAACCTCAATCGCAAATGCCTCCAGGCGGTCTGAAGCTAGCTGTGAATCCCAATGCGATCAAGAGACCATCAGTGCAATTTCTGAACCGGCGGTTCGCAGGGCCGGAGTGGCGGACGTTACACGCAGAATCTCGCATCGCATCTGACAGGCATGGCATACACGCAACAGGTCCCCGGATCCAGAACTCGAGGCGGATGCGCTGGCACTTGCAACCTGCGGTGGACGTTACTAGCTGACACGTGGCAGAAACCGTAACTTAGATTGCCTTGACCCGTTCATCGGGACCTCTTCTTTCCGGACTGTTGGCTGTCGAGATGCATCATGAGTGAGAATCAGTCACGAGGTTGGGCCCGGTTATGGTCTGGCATTCGCCCGCCGTACTCCAGGAATATCAGAGCGGGGGCGTGGTATCCTGTGGTCAACTCCGATCAGCCAGATCGCGTGACCATCAGGCTCGGCAACACGATGGTTGACGTTCCGCGTCGCGTAGTCGAGATACGTTCACGACGGCCGGCTCGCTTCACGGTAGTGCATAGAGTTGGCTATACCGTCAGTTCAGCCCGCAGGTCACTTCACAAGCTGGGCAAGCGTTACGCCGTGTGTCCCGAGTGCCAGTGGCGGTTTGGCCTCATAGGGGAACCCGATAGGAAGCAATGTCCCAACTGCGGACTGGAGGGCGAGGTCGCATGGTGGGAGACCACATAGCAGCGGAGGTACGTTTGGTTCATGCTGGCCAAACGGTAACCCGTCGAAGCTTCATTGGCACCGCCGCATCGTGCGGGGCTCACATGATGTTCATAGCCTCCGGTCTGCCGCGGTCGGCTGGGCGGTTTGTCGGCACGGCAAATGGACAGGTCGTTGCAGAGGAACCATGGGGTCGTTTGGAGCGAGTCGGTGAGGGTCTTTGGGCGCTTATCTCGACACCGCTCGATGGCGACCGCACGACCCTCTGCAACGGTGGAATCGTGACGGGTACCGAAGGCCTAATGGTGGTTGAGAGCTTCGCGTCACCTGACGGCGCCAGGTGGATGGCCGAGCAAGCCCGAACGTTGACGGGGAAATGGCCGTCACACGTGGTCTTGACACACTTTCACGGTGATCACACCGGTGGGATCGCAGGGTTCGCGCGCGAGGAGACTCCGCGGGTTCTTGCGACTACAGTGACCCGCAATCTGGTGCAGCATTCGGATGCACTACGGGATCGCGATGCGGGGTCACTCAAGGCGCGGATGCTAGCCGACGTCGCGATCGTGAACCCGGTGTCTGCGACCAAGATCGATCTGGGCGGTCGAACCGTACAGATCATGCCGCGTGCGGGGCATACACCCAGTGATCTCACGATCCAGGTCAATGACCCGAGCGTGGTCTGGTGCGGCGATCTCGTGTGGAACCGGATGTTCCCAAACTACACGGATGCCATCCCGTCACGGCTGTCGCGGGATGTGCGTGCACTAGTGAGAGAAGCGGGGACTACCTACGTTCCGGGGCATGGTCCTCTGGCTGACTCGAGTGACCTGGAGCGGTTCATTGAAGTAATCGACACTGTCGAAGTTGCAGCGAGAGACGCGTTCGACCGCGGTATCTCCGCTGAGCAAGCAGCTCGAGAGTTCAGGCTGCCGGATTCCCTCGGCGAGTGGATTATGTTCTCACCACGGTATTACGAGGTAGCCCTCAGTGCGTGGGAACGCGATTTGAGCAACAGCTAACAGATGGCAGGGAGGCAAGCCGTGCATCGGCATTGCATGTTGAGTGCTCTTCTGGTGATGCTGGCAATTCCACTTCCAGCGTACCAACAGGAAGCGTTCGAAGCAGACACCTACCGCACCTCGGCCGGCGATCTCACGATCACGTTCATTGGGCATGGGACGCTGATGTTTGAGCTGGGGGATAGAGTCATCCACATCGATCCCGTGTCTCGGGAGGCGGACTACTCCGTCCTGCCTAAGGCGGACCTCATACTCATCACTCACCATCATGGGGATCACTGTGACCCTGGGGCGATCGAGCTTCTTTCTCGAGAGGACACAGACCTCATGCTGAACGAGCTATGCGGCGATCGGGTCGGTCACGGTACGGTGCTTGGCAATGGCGATATCGAGAGATGGGAAGGTATCACGATCGAGGCTATCCCAGCCTATAACCTCGTCCACAAACGCGACAACGGCGAGCTATTCCATCCCAGGGGTGAGGGGAACGGCTACGTGCTGAGCTTCGGTGACACCAGGGTGTTTGTGGCTGGCGATACGGAGAATACGCCGGAAATGAAAGCCCTGAAGGATATCGATATCGCATTCCTACCGATGAACCTACCCTACACCATGACCCCGGAGATGGTAGCGGATGCTGCAAAGGGGTTCAGGCCCAAGGTTCTCTACCCCTATCACTACGGTAGTACGGATCCAGCCGAACTGGTGATCCTGATGAAAGGTGAGCAGGGAATTGAGATCCGGGTTAGGGAAATGGACTAGCGGCCGCGGCGCATTGCCAATGACGCTGGCCCGGACCCACGCCGTGTGGAATCCGGGCCTTGTCGTTTAGTCGATTTCGAGGGCAACTACTTGTGGTTGGCCTCAACCGCGATCTCGATTTCTACGTCGG
>Ga0255055_10001609_pt1 | contig 16339 bp, 16 predicted proteins | sample JV7_2_27_MG_FD_188633 | JGI IMG/M metagenome (GOLD analysis project Ga0255055, IMG submission 188633) | Seawater microbial communities from Jervis Inlet, British Columbia, Canada - JV7_2_27 | ecosystem: Environmental > Aquatic > Marine > Inlet | place: Canada: British Columbia | collected... | reverse complement strand
TCGTGTTTTTTCAGATAAAATAATCTTTTTGATAATGAGCTTAATCCGGCATACAATTTCGAAGCATAATATATATTGTTCGAATTTTCTTCCTTGAGAGCCGCAATACTTTGTGCTAAAATTCGTGCTTCCTCTGAATTCAATTCAAGATTCTCAGATGAGAGGGTTAAACCTATATCATGTTGATTTATTGATGCAGCACTAAAGTAGGCTCCAGTTTTAAAAATCTTACTACACTCAACCATTGCAATAATGGAATCTTCCCAATCCTCTTCCTCTTCAAATTTTTCTGAGATATGCAAATACGCTCTTGCCATTACCCACAATGTACGAGCACACTCAAACATTAAATCCCTTATTTGAATTTCTCTGTTATTTTCTAAAGGTTCTAAAAATGTTGGTGTAAGATCTAATTCGTTTAAAATCTTAATGTTATCTTCATTTTGATAGTTAATATTTAACGTCTTAGTGTATTCTAAAACAAGATTTAAATCGTCTAAATTAAAGGTTTCTTCTTCTTTGTCTAAAGCTTCTTCAATTTTTTTAATTTTATAATGCAGATATCTAATTCTTTGCATTACTTCTGTTGTAAAAAAAGACATTTCTCACACTTACAGTTTTTTGTTTAAATTTTAGCTAATTACATTAATTTAATCTCATTTTAAAACCATTTTAAAATTATGAAAATTACTATTCTATATAAAAAATGTTCAATCAAAAACTTTTTATCTTTGAATTTGTCTCTGGAGGGGGTTATAATAAGCTTGACATACCTTCATCTTTATTTTGCGAAGGCTATGCTATGTTGAGAACTATTGTAGAAGATTTCAAAAGATTAGGCTTCCAAATTACTACTTTATTAGATAAAAGAATTAGTCATTTATCTCGTTATTTAAAAACCGATATGGTAAAGTTTGTTAATCCTAAGGACGATTACTTAAAAATTTATACTAAATATGTAAAAAAATCAACTTTCTGTTTTATAATTGCCCCAGAATTTTCAAAGCACCTCTATAATCTTACTCAAATAGCAAAAGATATTAAAAAGGAAATTTTAAGTATAGATTTAAACGGTGTTTGGTTGGGAACATCTAAGCTAGAAACTTATAAATATTTTATAAATAATAAAGTTAACACTCCAAAATCTTATAAAATCCCTTTAAAAGGAGGAGAGATGGATGTAGACTTCATACTTCAAAAATTTGATAAGCTTGGTAGTTCCATAATAATGAAACCCGAAGATGGTGCAGGATCGGAATTAGTATTTCACTTTACAACTAAAGATCAGATTTCACAGTTATTTGAAAGGGCTAAAGCAAAACTTGATATCGCTAGAAGCTATATAATTCAAGAATTCATTAATGGCGATGATTTAAGTATTTCTTTAATTAACAGAACTACCTCTGAAAAGCCTAACACCACGGATCAGATTATTCTGAGTATAAATGCTCAAAATGTACAAAATCTAGATTCCAATAAAGATTCTCTCTACTTGGGAGGTTATACTCCAGTGGAAAATTATAAAGTGTTAAGAAATAAATTCGAAAAGATTTTAAAATCCATGGACTTAACAAGTTTCCAGGGATATTTTGGAATAGATTTTATAAAAAAAGCGGATAATTCCATCTATTTTATAGAGATTAACCCAAGATTAACTACATCATATATTGGTATCAGGAACATATTGGATTTTAATCCTCTAGAATTCCTATTTAATCAATATAAATCTAAATTTGAATTAACCAAATTAGAGCCAATTAAGTTTTCACATTTCACTCGATTAGAGTTGAAATACTCTGGAAATAAATCGTTCAAAAATATAATAAATGCCATTATTCCTAAATTAATAAAATTAGTTCCAGAAATAGTTACTCCTCCTATTGCTTTACAGAGTTCGAATACCAAACAAGGTTTACTTTATTCTTGTTTTATCTCAACGAAAGAAAAGAATTCAATTTCATCGAATGATAGAATCTCTCAAATAATGAAAATTCTTAACAAATTTGATTTCATTGTAATCAAATAGAAATTAACAGAATAATTGAAAACCCTCCATAGTGAACCAATAGCGAGACGATTAACGACTTTTCAATTTTTAATTTTTTATTTACGCTCAAATTGTAAGTTAATAACCACAGAGACCAAACTTGAAATAAAATCATAAGCACATTATCTAATATCTTCACCGATGCAAAATTTAAAGCCCCCGTTGAGATTAAGATTAAACGTAAAAATAAATAAATGTCTATCGGGAATAATATAATTGCAAAAGATAACAGAAACTTCAAGGAATTCTCTTTTTTTCTATAAAAAATTCGACAAATGCCTTCATTAATTAAATAATAGAAAAACATATTACCTATAAAAACAAGGGCAAGAGATATTTTAAGAAGTATATCAATGAGCTCGATATTGATTAATGACTCCCTAAAAAATAGTAAAAAGGGAAATAATCCATTAAAACCACAGAGTATAGCACCTGTTAATGTAATAACAATTGAAATTATAAGCAACTGGTAATTTATGCTGGTTTCGTAGTTAATATACTTTTTTGGAGTCACGCGCATTAACCCCTTTAAAATTGGAGAATTAAATTCTTTTTTGCTAAAATCTGGAGTAATTATACTATCAATGTTGTCTTTTAAGGAATCATAAGCGTGAAGACCTAATTTCGTTAAATAATACTTCTTATTATCTTGTTGCTCAATCAATTTAGAGAGTGTTTCTAAATGATGATAAATAGTGCCTGTGCTTACTTTTAGTTCTTTTTTAAGATAGGTAAATGAAGTATATTTATTTTCACCAATAATATTAATAATCTTTCTTCTCAGTTCATGACCTAAGGCGTAATAAAAATTAGCTTCAGCATCTTTGGGTTCAGTGTTTGTTTTTTGAATTTCTTCTTTTTCCTTAATTTTTAGATCCCTACCTACTTATTTTTCTTTACTTAAGAGGATGTTTAAAATATCGAAGAATATTAGAATCGATCCTATTATTGAAAAGTAAAATCCGATTTCTGCGTTCGGAAGATAAAGGAATTCTCTGGGGATGATCTCAATAAGAAATACTAAAAAGAATCCGAGCCCTATGAAATTAATTATTACTGAATTTATCCGATACTCCAGATTATATATGATTACAATAGCCCCAATCAAACAGATTATACCGCATACTAGTGGGAATAAATATAAAAAAGAATCTTCAACTGCTACGCTCGTTGTAATGATATATATATATAATAAAGATTGGTTAGAGAACCAAGATAAAAATTGAGACAGTATCAATAATATCGAACCAGTTAATCCTAATAACCGGAAATCTAAATATTTTTTGATATTCATAGTATATCATACTTGTGAATTAATTATTTTATAAACATTCAAATACTATAAACTAAAATACTAATATTAATTTAAGTCTTAAAATAAATCTAATAAAAACCATTAATTTTATTGATTAATATGTCATCAGAAGAAGATAACGAGAATGACTTGGATTCGATTCACCTTTTTGATTATTTGAAAAAGGCAATACCCGTCGAAGAACTTAGAGATTTTTCCTCCTCGAGAAGAATTGGAAGCATAGATTTCGTAAAAGGAATAGCAATAATTTTTGTAATAGGGGCGCATACAGCTGGAGCTTGGCTCGTTCCTCACTGGAAGTTTTTTTACGGGATTGGTTTTGCCTTTCTTGACATATTTGGCCCGTCCTTATTCGTCTTTCTATCCGCCTTAAGTGTTGTGTTCAGCATCCGCCGAAAAAAGGGAGAAACAAAAGAGAAAATTATAAGGAATAGAATTTTTTCTCGGGCTGTCATGATTATAGCAATAGCGGTTATTTTTAATTTAGTCTCTATAGAGTTTACTGTTGAAGGTTATTCTTTTCCCGCAACATTATGGGGTTGGAATATTCTAATGTTCATAGGTTTTTCGCAGATTTTTTCTTACTACGCATTGAAACTTAGTAAAGTTGCACGGGCTATAATTGGTTTGCTTATTATCTTTGCATCTGACCCAATTCGGCAATTTCTATTCCAAGGAAAAGAAGTGGGAGATTTATTAAGTTCTGTTCTGCATTTCATAATAACTTCCCCCTCTCCTATGACACCTTTATTGCCGTGGCTTTCATTTTGTTTTATTTCATCAATTTTTGGAGAATATTTGTACGAGGCTATGATAAGTGGAACTAAAAAAGGTTATCAAAAGCTATTTCGAACCTTCTCAATTTGGGGTATAATTTTTGTCCTCGTAGGTATTGGTATAGGATTAAATTCTTATATACCTGGAGCTGATTTTACGACCACCACGCTGCCTTTAAATGAATATCCCCACTTAATGCTTCTAGCAGATATGAGAACGCAAATGTTTTTACCTGATATTAAGTATCCGGGCATGTGGGAATTCACAATAAGAGGAAGAGCTCCCAACATGATATATAATTTAGGTGCTGCCCTTATTCTTATAGCGGTATGTTTCTACGTCATAGACATCAAAAAGAAAATGAATAACTTTATATCAATGATAAATTATTATGGAAAAGTATCTTTAAGCTTGTTTTTGTTGCATTATGTTTTTATAACTCTCTATTTGAATGCTCTAGAATTCTATGCTTTTGCCTTTCTATTTTTCGGTTATCTTGGGTTTTGGGGTTTTGTAATGTATATTTGGAACGAGTTTTATAACGGTGTGGGGTCACCAGAATGGCTTATAGTTCAAGTCGGGAGAATCGGACAAAAAACAGGTAAAACCGTTAAGAAAGAAATTCTCATAATTGAAGAAGAATTAAAAGAGACAGTTCAAAAATTAAAAAAGGATCGGGAAGAAGGCTCAAAGAAATAGTCTTTATTCTAGAAATCAATTTTTATTCATTTAGAATTGTAAAAGATGTGATTTTACTGCTTATTTTTCTTTCACATGAAAAAGTTTAAATTTTCACAAGATAAGAATACTTTATTAAAAATTAAATTTCAAAATACCATCTTCCTTAATCAGAGAAAAATGTCAATTGAAACCGAATATGGAAGGGCGACGGAATCTCCTCCTCTATTCAATTATTTACAAGAAATAATCCCTTTAGAAGATATCCGAGATTTTGCCTCTCCAAAACGAATTGGGAGTATTGATTTCGTCAAAGGTTTTGCCATAATCTTTATAATTTTAGCCCATTCTGCAAATGTCTGGCTAGATGGAGAAAATCGTTATATATACGGATTATTATTTACATTATTAGATTTTCTAGGACCATCACTATTTGTTTTTTTGTCCTCTTTAAGCGTGATATTCAGTATAAAAAACAAGCAAAATAAACTCCCTGCTAAAGTAATTCGCATGAGAATTTTCTCGAGGGGTATCATGATTATTCTGATAGCTACGTTTTATAATGTTGCATCTCTAGCCATAGAAGGTTATGCTATTCCCTTCCCATTAAATTTATGGGGGTGGAATATTTTAATGTTTATTGGCTTTTCGCAGATTTTTTCTTATTATGCTTTAAAACTATCAAAATTACAACGCGGAATAATTGGCATTTTAATCGTTCTTTTATCTAATCCAATTAGAGATTTTATTTTTGTACCGGGATTAGAAGGTGGTAATTTAATAGTAATAGGACTTCACTACATCGTAATTGGGGCAAATCCTATGGTGCCCCTTCTTCCTGGACTCGCTATTTGTTTTATCTCTACTATTTTTGGAGAATATTTATACGAAGCGATGAATAAAGGAACACACGACGCTTATGTGGGATTGTTTCGCATTTTTATGATTTGGAGCATAATCTTAATATTAGTTGGTATTGGTATAGGATTTTATCCTTATACCCCTTTAACAATCCCAGGAGGTGCCCTAAGAGAATATCCTAGCATTTTTTTATTACAAACCATAAATACAAAATTGGCAATACCGGGGATACCCGAATTTTTAATAAGAGGTAGAGGTCCTAATATGATATATAATTTAGGAGCAGCATTATTAGTGATTTCTATAAGCTTCTACTTTATTGATATAAAGAAAAAATATGGTAACTTTGTAAAAATGCTGGTATATTATGGTAAGGTTTCGCTAAGCCTCTTTTTTGTACACCAGATATTTCTTGGCTTATTTAGTTGGCAATTCGGTATCGCACTCTTCCTCATTAATAACTTGACTTATGTGGGATTAATGGGATTTTTGATGTATATCTGGATGGAATATGCCAACGGCGTTGGAAGTCCTGAGTGGTTGATGGCTGCTATGGGAAGAATGGGGAACAAAAAGCGTAAGTAAGTGAAATATAACGATTTTTTATCTTTATGTTTCCTATTTTTTATTCCTCTTTAAAATGCTTATAAGTATTAATTTTAGTATTAAGAAAATTATATATAGTAAAAGTAACAATCTATAAATAGGATATATAGTAAAAGTATTCAAACATAAATTGTAATATTTCTCCTGGTTTAGGTTGATATGAAAGCATTCTACAACCAAAACATAGAACATGCAATCTATTGGTGAAACCTTTGAGTAAAGCGTCTTATAAATTTAAAGTGTGCCTATTCGGTCCTGGTAATGTAGGAAAAACCTCATTACTTATTAGATACATCAAAGATTATTTTAATGCCGACTTAAAGCAAACCATTGGGTCAAATTTCCTAATTAAAGATGTGGAAATCGATAAAACAAGCATAAGACTTTTATTATGGGATATTGGAGGGCAAGATCAATTTGCTAAACTACGTACGATTTATTTTAAGGGAAGTAATGCTGCTTTTGGTGTATTTGATATTACAAGCCCACAATCTCTCTTGAAATTGCCTGGTTGGGTTAGTAGTATTAAAAAAACCGTGAAAAAAACAATTCCGATGATCATTGTAGGAAATAAGATTGATTTGGAACGCCAAGTTGAAAGGCATGAAGCAGAAGATCTAGCAAAACGATTAAATTGCGATTATTTAGAAACTTCTGCTAAAACGGGTGAAAAAGTCGAGCTAGCTTTTGAGACAATAGCGCGAGCTTGTATGAGTTCGTTAGAAGAATAGTTTATTTTTAAGTTTTTTCTAACTTAATTTTATGTCGTATTTTTGTAGTTCTTCAATTAAATTATCCAATCCCATAAATCTTATAGCGTTTATCCCTATTTCTTGGGCTGACCTCACGTTATTCAAGCCATCGTCGATAAATAAAACTTCTTCTGGTTTACACCCCGCTTTATCTAAGGCAAGTTCAAAAACTTTTGGATCTGGTTTAGTCATATGTATTTCATGAGAGAGTATAAATTCGTCAAAGAGTTCCCAAATATCCCATTTTTGCTTTTTCAAGTATTTCCAATGGCTAGAATTAATGTTTGACATGCAGATTAACTTGAGATTGTTTGATGACTTGATATTTCTAATTAATTCTACCATATCTAAATTGAGGTCGTTAATAATGCTATTAAACGATTTATAAAATTCTTTTTGATTGAGCGAACACACTTCAAGAATTTCGCAAGCTTGTTTATAAAATTCCTCATCTGTAATTTTACCTTGATGATATGTGTCCGATTGACGAAAAAATTCTAACATTATAGGAGTTTTAGGTTTGTTTAAGGGAGACGGTGTTATTACATCGTTAAAAAATTTACTAAAATCCAGTTCAATAAGAACATCCCCTAAATCAATAATGATACACTTTATTTTCATAGTCATAATTCACCACAGAGAGATAATTTCTCGTTCTACTTTCTAAAATGAACTTTAGTCGAAAAGCGTCTAAACGGTTTAGGTAACTTGTATTTAGGGAAACGCTTAGTTTCTTCGTTAAGCATGTCGATTAGTTCACTTAATTTTATGTTGTTTATATTTTTTGAGGTTTCTTTTTTAGGACCAATGGGTTTACCGATGAGCCTTTTTCTTACCGAAATAGTTTGATTTTCTTGTTCATTTTTACCTATAATTATTGTATATGGTATCCATTCTATTTCAGATTGCCTGATTTTCTTACCTAATTTTTCGTCCCTATCGTCAAAATCTACTCTATAAGATTCTCTACTTAGAATCTCCAAAACTTTTTCTCCATAGTCCTTCTGAACATTACTTATTGTTAAAATTCTTACTTGAATTGGGGATAACCATGTTTTAAATCCCGGAACGATTGTATCTTTTTCTCGTATAGCAGTTTCAATCAAACCCCATAAAATTCTCTCTATAGCACCGGTTGGAGAATTATGAAGAATTATCGGATGTTTTATTTGACCATCAGTATCTGTGAAAGAAATATTATATTTCTGTCTTTCTACACCGTCAGTATCTCTCATATATTCTAAAGAACTCTCAACATCTATCTGATTGGTTGCCAACGTAGCACTTTTACCTTGAGCAGAAAGCACATTCCTTTCAAATTTTAAGATGTAATAATAATATCTATCTTCCCATAGTTCTAATAAAGTAGGACTTTTTTCTGATTTAACTAAATCAATTATCCAACCCTTATTTTCCTTATAAAACTCTTGTGTTGCTCTAAAAATAACATAGCTTTTTATACCTAGATCATTTTCAAGGTTCTTAATTAATTCATATTGTTTTTTGAACTCATCAATAGAAGATTTTAAATCCTTACACAATGTATGCATATCTGGCATTGTAAATCCCCGAAGTCTTCTTAATCCTGATAATTCTCCTTCTTGTTCGCGTCTAAAAGCATATTGTTCATACTCGTATGCTCTTAGCGGAAGATATTGTGGTTTTAAATTCATCTTAGAGAATAAATCAAACAGAAGAAAATCACTCGCATATCTTAATATATATCTATCTTTTCCTGATTCAACCCAATAACTTCTAGCGGGAAACCGTGCAGTTTGGGCTGTTAACTTCTTATTTTTTACTGTATACATAACTGGAGTATCGACTAATATCGCCCCATAATCTATTAATCTATCTTCTATGTAATTTTTTATTAGATTTTTCATGATGACTCCCTTGGAGTACCACCTTAAATTACCGGAGTCTGTATTCGGATCAAAATCGACTAGCTCAAATTCTTTCATCACTTTGATATGAACAGGTTCTATTGCTTTATCTACAACTCTGGAGCCTAGTTCAGATTTTAGAAATATATTAAATTCTTCATCCCTAATCTCTTTTGGAAGTAATACCTTCTGATTTTCATCAAAATTTAAATCAATTTCCTTACCTGATGTGGTAATTAATTTGAAAACGGAATTTTTGAGTTCTTCCTCAGGTTTAATGGCTAATTTGATGTCTCGGTACATTTCAGCTAATTCATGTCCTAAACAGTTAATTTTAAAGGATTTATACCATCCAAAAGGAGAAAATTTTGCTTTAATACCTTTTTCTTCCAAATTCTTGGCGATTTTAGGGCAAACTTCCATAGCATTTGCCTCCTTACTAAGAAACTTGCTTAAATGAGCCCATGGATAAACTAAAACCTTATCTATGCGATACATATCCCTATCCATAATTAGTTCCGAAAATTTTCTTGGTTTCCCTTTTATTTCACTTTTTTCAACTTTTAGATTGTGTTCTCTAATCTCTTCATTTTTCTGTCTAATTTGTTCAGGAAAACCTGATATTTGTAAGATGGCGGTCTCTATCTCTTCAGCACCTTGTTTTGCTATTAAATCTGTATCGTAAGTATCTTGATCTTCGACAGAAACATATGCAACTAAAATTAAACCGTCCATTTTAATAGTATTTTCGGGAAACTCTTGTGGATTACTTGTTGCTTCCTTATTTTTAGTGACTTCTACACCATCAGAGTGTATTAATAAAATTTTCATACGATTTTCAACTTTTTATTTTTCTAAACATTCTCTAATAAAAAATCCTAAATATTTTTCATGCTTCTGATAATTAAATATATTTAAAATTGGAATTAATTATTACTAAAATATTTATTTATAAGAATGAGGCTAAATAAGATTTTTTCAGAATTATCTGAAACTTTGGATGAGTTAGATCAAGATCGAGAGAGAATCTTGAAACTATCTCGTAGGGTTATACGAGATTGTAGTATTGCGATTAAAAGCATTCATAGAAAAGAATTTAATCAGTATCAAGAAAGACTCCTAACTGTTAAAGAAACCCACAAAGAATTGCTAGAATTGGTGAATAGGAATCCTGGTGTATTTTTGAAGCATTTAAAAACTCCTGAACAAGAATATGCTGAAGCCGTAGCGTTTTATTCCATTATATCAAAAGAACCTCTCCCATTACCTAGTGATTTGAACATTAAACCCTTGAACTACGCACTCGGTCTTTCTGATGTAATTGGGGAATTAAGAAGATACACATTAGATAATATTCGGAATTCCATTGTAGAAGATTTAAATTATATCCTAGAATGTATGGATGACATTTACACTCAGCTATTTTCAATTGATTATCCTTCTGGATTGACTCAAGATTTAAGACATAAAACTGATCAAGCGAGAAATATTATTGAAAAAACTAGAGGTGACGTATCACTATCACTTCAAATGAGTGATTTAAAGAAATGTATGGAAGAAAGAGAAAGATAGTTCTAATAATAATATATTCCGAAATCAACTACGATATAAATTTAACCTTGAATTATTAATTAAAACTAAATGTAATAAACTGAGCTGACGAAAAATAGCAAAAAAAGTATTAATTGCAGGCACATTTGATCTTCTCCACCCAGGGCATATATATCTCATAAATGAAGCAGCGAAAATGGGTGATGTTTATGTAATTGTAGCGACTGATCAGAATCGAAAGTTGTATTCTGGTGAGTCCCCAATAATTCCCGAAAATCAAAGATTAGAAGTTATGATGAGTGTAAAAAACGTAAAAGAAGCTAGATTGGGGAGATCTGATAACGATACACTTAAGACCGTCGAGGAAATTAGTCCAGATATGATCCTTCTAGGTCCAGATCAAAAATATGATCAAGAAACTCTAAAGCAAGGCTTGATAGAAAAGGGACTGAACAATATAATTGTTAAAAGGCTAGATACTTATTATGATAAATATGAGCTTCACTCTTCGAGCCTTATAAAGAAGAAAATAATAGAACAATATAAAATGTAGAGTTGTTAGTGATTTAATGACTAACGAAAGAGATATTTCACCGGATAATTATGCTAATTGGTTTGCTCTTTATCAGCTTTGTAAGCATATAGAACACCGACAGACTATTAATATAAGCAGTGTAGAATTCGGAAAACTTCTAAATCTGAGCCAACAAACTGCTTCAAGAAGAATCAGCGATCTAATTGATTTAGGTTGGATTAAAAGAAAAATTGAAAAAAAAACCCAGAAAATCGTTTTAACCAAAGAGGGCAGTGATGTAATGCTTTTAATGTATAAGAATTTAAAGAATATTCTGGAGAGTATTGTAATATTAGGCACAGTACAGAGCGGAATGAAAGAAGGAGCTTATTATGTGTCAATTAAAGGGTATTTCGATCAATTCCAAGAGAAATTAGGGTTTTTACCTTATAAGGGAACTTTAAATTTAGAGTTAAATAATACTAATATAGATTTGTTACGAGAGAAGCTAAAAAATCTTAAACCTGTTATTATTGCGGGATTTAAAGATGATAATTCAGAAAGAACATATGGTGTCGTTGATTGCTATAATTGTTTTATCTCTCGTATAGACAATCCAGAAGAAAAAATTAAAGCTGCGATACTTGATATTAAAAGAACCCATCACAAAAAAAATATAATTGAGATATTAGCTGAGCCTTATTTAAGAGATTATTTCAATTTGAAAGATGGAGATAAATTAATAATTGAACTAAATTTTAATAGATAATTGTGCTAATTTTCTTTCTCGTAATCTTTTATTAATTTCACTATTTTAAAATATCTGAAGAATGCTGTAGCTAACACCAAAAGCATGAAAATAAATAAAAACTCGTTGACATATCCATAAAAATTGGCAATCATCATCGTAATTACTAAATAAAATAGCCTTTCAGAACGTGCCATTAAACCAAAATCGAAATCTCCTTTAAAAAAAACTTCTGCCCTCGCTCTTAAATAACTAATCATTATAGAACTCAGGAAAGATACGATTATTATGATTTTCATATTAATAAATCCCCATAAAAAGCTATTCCAGCAATAAACTAAAAGCGCAAAAAAAATGACAAATTCGCTCATTCTATCCATCACAGAATCAAAAAATCCACCAAATATCGTTGCCTTTCTGGTTATCCTTGCGATAGCTCCATCTACTCCATCAAAAAAACCAGTTAAGAAGATAAAGATTGAGAATAGGAGCAAATTAGAAAAAAAAACAAGTGCAATTAAGCTAAAAACTGAAAAACAGAGCATTATAAATGTTGCAAGATTTGGAGTTACGCCGATTTTACTTAAAATCTTAGCTACTGATTTGACTAATGGTTTAAAAATTCTACGAAGTCTAAATTTTGAAGCCATAACTTTTATAATCCCTTTAATCTATGGTTATTTCTAATAAATCTTTAATTTTAAATTTCATTATAAAATTATACAAGAAAAAATAAGTTGTGTGAATTTTATTGAAATTACGGCTTGTACTGAAAACTTCAACCAAAAAGGAAAAAGAAGTATCTATCAAATTCAATGTTGCTCCAAGTAAACATTATGGATTTATAAATTTCGTCAATCTAGCTTTAGAGCAAGGCAAACCTGTTACAATATCTTTTGAAAAAATAGGTAAGTCGGGAGAGAGAGAAGAGAGTAAAGTTGTTGGAACTTTCAAATTCGAGGGAAAGGATGTGGCGGGATTAAGACAATTGGAAGAAGAAGTCAAAGATAAAGAAAAACGAAGAAAAAAACAACACCAAAAAAGAGTTCAAGGATAGTTTTATTATTTTTTATGAATTTGGTTTGTTTAGATTTTGTATATTTCAACAATCCTGTTATTACTACTCCTAATTCAAACTCACAAAACCAAGTTTGATAAGATTTTTGCAAATATTGTATACTTGGACATGCTTTAAATCCAAACTTTCAGTAATCTGTCTAATAGATTTCTTCCCATCAATTTGATAAAATACTTTGTGCGAAGTTTCACCAGTTAGATAATATTTTGGATTAATTTTCTTAAGAGTATTAAAGCGAGGAATTTGATTACAATAATTAGGTAAGTTAGGTGGAGGTTCTAACTTACTTTTTAGAGTTAATAGATTTGTTTCTTCATTTATTTTTTCTTCTACACACTTAAACAATGCTACGACTCGTTCCTTAAATCCAATATCGCTCTCCCTTAATTCTTCTTCAACAAAACCCGTTAATATCTCGTCAAAAGATTTAAACTCATTTACATTCCCTTTCCAATTTACAATATCTTCGATACTGAATTTTTGTAAAAAAGTACGAGATAGTTTTCTCAAAATCCTTAGAACATTAACAGGCTTAGATTTTTCATCATAAGTGGCAATGTATATTAAATTAGGTACGCTTGAATCCTTTAAAAATGATAATTTTAAATCATTATTAGATAATTTCAATTCACTAATCGTTCCTAAACCTTCAAATGAATCAGAAAATGAGTTTAATGCAGAAAAAAAACCAGAAACCAGTATTAATGAATCTGCTTCGGAAAAAATATTTTTAGTTATAGAAAAATTCTTAAATAATAATGGTAAGCCGTCCTTTATTATTAAAAAATCATGTATCATTAATTAAACTCATCAAACATTATTTAGATATCAATTAAAAATCTAAGAAAAATCATCACTTATTGCATCAAATAAATTTAACGATTAAAAAAGAAATAAAAAAGTAATATCCTTGTATTATCGTAACCATACTCTGAATTCTTTTAATTATAAAGAACCTTACAATTAAATGATTAGAAATTAATTACTAATATTTTTATTCTAATAAATAAGAAAAAATGATAAAGATAAAGTCTCCGGGAAGAATTTGCCTTTTTGGTGAACATCAAGACTATTTAAATTATCCAACTATTTCTATGGCGATATCGAAATATATATATTTACAAGCAGAAAGAATTTCAGAACCAAAATTTTTAATTAATCAACCAGATATAGACACTTCTATAGAAATTCAACTGAATAGTGGAGAATTAGAATATACATCAAATCGTGACTATTTAGTAAGCGGTTACAATCAATTCATTCGGAAGAACTGCAAGTTTGAAAAGGGGTATAAAATTAAAATCACTGGGGATATACCAATAAACGCAGGTGTTGCAAGTTCTTCTGCTTTAGTTATTGCATGGTTGTATTTTTTAAATTTAATAAGTGATAAAGGATTAGATTCCTTTCAAATAGCGTTAGAGGGCTATAATACGGAGGTAAAGGAATTCGAAGAAGGAGGAGGTATGATGGATCATTTTAACTCTGTCTTCGGTAACCTTATCTTTTTAAAACCTGAAATCCCAAAACCTAATTTGTTTGTATATAACTTAACATTAGAAGGATTTGTACTAGGAAATTCTAAAGAAAAAAAAACAACGGTGGATGATTTACTGAAAACGAAAAATGCTACATTAAAAGCGTTTAAAATTCTAAAAGATATCATGCCAGATTTCAATCAATTTTACACAAAATTAGAAGATATTAAACCATACTTGACTAATTTAAAAAAGGTGTACAAACAAAAAATTATAGGAAATATCATTAATAGGGATATTACTTTTGATGCAAAAGAATTAATCGATGAGCAATATTCCTTAATAACTGAAAAAAAATTATTGAATACTAACATTGGTTTTTATCAAAAACTCGGGAATCTTTTAAATCTTCACCAACAACAATTAAATGAAAACATACAGATATCTACTGAGAAAATTAATAAAATGATCCTTAATTGTTTAAAATCAGGAGCTTTTGGAGGAAAAATTAATGGCTCAGGATTTGGTGGAACAATGTTCGCTCTTTTTCCCAATAACGAACAATTAATTAAGAACGCAATTGAAGAAGTAGGTGGAGAAAGTTATATCATAGAAACGAGTAGTGGAGTTGAAAAATATTGAAAGCTATAATTTTATGTGCTGGCCTTGGAAAAAGATTAAAACCTTATACCGATAGAGTCCAAAAAACCATGTTAGAACTTCACAGTAAACCCTTTCTAGAATATGTTATGAATGGAATGAGTTATGCTGGTTTTCGGGATATCATTTTAGTTGTAGGATATCGCAAGGAACAAATAATTGATTATTTTAAAACTGGTAAAAAATGGAATGTAAACATTGAATATTTAGAACAAAATGAATTAAATGGAACAGGAGGGGCTTTATTACTTTGCGAAAAATCCATTCCCGATAAAAATTTCTTTCTAACATGGGGAGATACTTTAGTTCCTTACGAAATTTATAAAAATGTCTATAACACTTACCAAAATGAGAATCATGACTTTATTTTAGTTGCAAATTACACAAAAGACCCTTATTTGGGTGCAGCAGTTTATTGCGATGAATTATTTTTAACAGATATAATTGAAAAACCCCCTCGAGGATCTTCAAAAACTAATTTAAACAATTGCGGAGTATTTATTTTTTCGAAGGAAATATTTAATGTTCTAAAAACTCTTGCTCCCTCTGAGAGAGGCGAGATCGAAATACCTAACGCTCTCTTAAAGGGGATTAAAGAACAAAATTGGAAAGTGAGAGTAGTTAAAATGGAACAAAATCAATTTAAAGGAGATATTGGAGCAAAAGAAAAATATGAGCAATTAAAAAACGATTCATCGTGGCTCCAACTATTAAAAATTTAAATAGATAAAATGCAAAATTAAATATATAAAAAAAGAAGTGAGAATTTTTACCTAATTTATTTATTAGGTGTGATCTAAATGCGAATTAGAACTAGAAAAAACCTTTTAAAAAAAAATATTGTTATTACCCTTTTATTTTCTATTCCAGTTATTAGTTTTTTTGGCTATATCGGGTTTGGTCTTTATATCCTTGACGATTTAGCTTCACTAAGTTTAAATCTCGATCCTCCTAACACCACCTATTTTACTCCTTTAGATCAAATTATTGGAAATCAAACGTATTTAGACCAAATGGCAGCTACATACGACTACCAATTAGAAAAATGGCACATTCCTACAAACATTAGTATTGATGTTACTTTTACCAATAACACTTATAAGGATGTAGCACCTAATGGATGGCACAGAACTGACAATGGAAACCTACATTTGGGGTATACGCTTGCTTCTCAATGTTTACGTTATAAATACGCGTTAGATAACGGTGATTTTAATGAATGTGAAAATGCAACCCGGATGGTAAAAAAATGCGTTTCTGGATTTACTAACATGCTTGCTGCACCTAATGGAGGTATAGGCCCAGATTACCCCGGGATGCCGGCAAGGTTTGTTTCTGCTCCAGAAAATCAGAAATATCACGAGTGGTTATTCGATCAAGATTCACCT
>Ga0255055_10001608_pt1 | contig 16342 bp, 14 predicted proteins | sample JV7_2_27_MG_FD_188633 | JGI IMG/M metagenome (GOLD analysis project Ga0255055, IMG submission 188633) | Seawater microbial communities from Jervis Inlet, British Columbia, Canada - JV7_2_27 | ecosystem: Environmental > Aquatic > Marine > Inlet | place: Canada: British Columbia | collected... | reverse complement strand
TGTTAGATGCCCAAGTTGAGAAGTATCCAGATCATAATCTAATATGGTTTCTCGACACTTGGGTAACTTATAAGCAATTTCAAAATTACGTAAAAAGGTTTGCTACAGCCTTAGTTGATTTGGGAATCCAAAAGGGGGATGTTGTTGCTATCCATCTACCAAATTGCATTCAATATATCGTGTCTTATTATGCTATTACGCGGATAGGAGCAATTGCAAGTGGTATAAATCCAACATATCAGCCTATGGAAATTTTACATCAAATAGATATCGTAAAACCTAAAATGTTAATCGTGTTAGACGCATTATATGAACCTTACATCAGCCCCATAATTGGAAGTACAGATATTGAAATTGTAGTTTATACTAACCTCGTTGATTTAGTTCAGATGTTTGGAACTAAGAAAATTCTTGGAAAGTTCTTAAAAAAAATTCCAACCGGAAAATGTAATTGCGAAGGAGCAATTAAATTCAAAGATCTGATGAAAACTGAACCAAGAGATGCCGATATAAATGAAAGTATTGACGTAAAAAATGATGCTGCTACGTATATTATGACAGGAGGATCTACAGGGTTACCAAAAGCTGCAGTATTAACCCATTTTAATGTCGTATCGAATGCAGAACAATGCAAGCTGTGGTTAGGAGGGGAGATGCCAGGTATAGGAAATATAGGCATACTCCCATTATTCCATAGTTTCGCTCACACTATTGTCATGAACACTTCTATTGTAGTAGGAGGCTGGATGATGCTTTTCCCATCACCACCATCTCAAGACGAGCTATGTGAACTAATAGAGAAGCTACCATGTTCAGAAGGTTTGATATACGCGGGAGCAGAAATTCTGTTTATAAAGCTTGCTGAATTAAAACATCTGAATAGAAAATATCCAGGAGTAATGGGAAAATTAAAATTGTGCATTTCTAGCGCGGGCCCTTTACATAAACAAGTACGGGGCGCCTTTGTTAAAAATACGGGAGGAAGAATTGTAGAAGGATATGGATTAAGTGAAGCAAGTCCCGCAGTAAGTGCAGGTAATTTATTTGGGGAAAGCCCGGTAGGGGTAATAGGCATGCCTTTTCCGGGAACTGGATGGGCTATTTTCCATGCGGATGATTTCTCGAAAGGACCGATTTGTTTGGGAAATCCCGGCGATTCTAATTTTGGAGTTGAAAATACGGGAGAAATATGTGTTTACGGTCCTCAAATAATGAAATGTTATTTAGATCACCCTGAAGAGACTGCTAATACCTTACTTCAATATGACGGAAAAATTTGGCTTTTGACAGGAGATATCGGTTTTATGAACGAGGATGGGACAATTGAAATAAAAGATCGTAAAAAACAAATCATAAAGTTTAAGGGATTTTCGGTTTTTCCAATAGAAGTAGAGGAACTTCTAATGAAGCACCCCGATATCTTAGAAGTAGCTGTTTCGGGTTTGCCAAACGATGAATACGGAGAAGTTATAAAAGCATGGGTTTCGATAAGGGATGATTCTGATTTGTCTCCACGATCAATTAAAGAATGGGCTTTAGAAAATATGGCTCATTATAAAGTTCCTCACCACATAGCTATAATTGGAGCCTTACCAAAAAATATTATTGGGAAAATACAACGAAGAGAGCTTCAAATCAACGATCCTATTTGGAAAGAAAAATATGGGGAATAAAAATAGCCTTCTCAATTTCTTTACGGTTTGAACTTTTTCTTTCTAAAAAATGTTTCTGAACTGCGTCTAGAAAGAAAATTCTTGTTTTTGAATGTAGTAAGTTAATTATTTCTTAATTTCTATAATAACGAAAATAATATACAATGATGCATTCATATATTTAAACCAATTTAGATAACAACGAGAGTGAATTAAAATACCAATTATAAAAGAAGATACTTATCAAGTAAATGAAAATAAGATATGGTTCAAAAAGTGGTGGCCGGATAACGTTCCAAAGAATGTTACATTCGAAGAAAATACGATAAATCAATTTTTAGATGCCCAAGTGGAAAAATATAGCGAACAGAATTTTCTCTGGTTTTTGGAGACGTGGGTTACATATCGTCAATTCCACGATTACGTTTTAAGCCTTGCAACAGCTCTTCACGACCTAGGTGTTAAAAAGGGCGAAGTTGTAGCTATGCTTATGGGAAATTGCATTCAATACATAGTTTCTTATTTTGCAATAACAAGAATAGGAGCAATCGCTTCGGGAATTAATCCAACATATAAACCACTAGAGATATTACACCAATTAGATGTAACTAACGCTAAATACTTAATTGCTTACGATGCCTTCTTTGACGAGAAAAGTAAATCTAGAATAAAAAAAAATTTACCTTATATTGGAGGAATTCTGGGAAAAAGTTCCGTTGAAAAAGTCATCTATACTAATCTTGCTGATTTAGCACACGGTTTAGGGATTAAACGTGGATTAGGAAAGAAAATAGGAAAAATTCCTACAGGAAAAGTAAATGTTCCCGGCGCGGTTAATTTTATGGATTTATTAGACACTAAACCAAACGTTCCTGAAGTTAAATTCGATGTTAAAACGCACCCAGTTACATATATTATGACTGGTGGAACAACAGGAGTACCAAAAGCGGCTGTATTGACTCATTTTAATGCAGTTTCTAATGCGGAACAGTCCAAATATTGGCTTGGTGGTGAAAAACCGGGAATAGGAAATATTGGGATACTTCCATTTTTTCACAGTTTTGCTCATACAATAGTTATGAACGCAACTATCGCATTTGGAGGATGGATAATGATATTTCCAACGCCTCCAACCACAGAAGATTTATTAGAACACATTGAAAAGTTACCGGCCCCAGAAGGATTAGTTTATGCCGGCGCTGAAATTTTATTTAAACGATTAGCTGATTTTCCAGATATCAAAAGGAAATATCCTGACGTAATGGGTAAATTAAAATTATGTGCGTCTGGAGCTGGACCTCTACATCGACCAGTACGAGATGCTTTTGTAAATAACACAGGAGGTAATATTGTAGAGGGATATGGGTTAACAGAAACTTCGCCTCTTGTTAGCGCAGGCAATCTTTTTAGTGAAAGTCCAATAGGAGTTATAGGATTACCTGTACCTGGCACTGAATGGGGAATATGGCCAACTGATAATTTTGACGATGGACCAATTTGTTTAGGAAATCCGGACGAAACCAATTTTGGAGAAGAACACACTGGTGAAATTTGTGTGCACGGTCCTCAAATTATGTACGAATATCTCAATCAACCAGAAGAAACCAGCGACACAATTAAAACTTTTAAAGGAAAATTATGGCTCTTAACCGGAGACATCGGTTTTATGAATGAAGATGGGACTATTGAGATCAGAGATAGAAAAAAGCAACTTATTAAGGTAGCAGGACATTCTGTTTTTCCAAAAGAGGTAGAATCGATGTTAATGAAGCATGAAGCAGTGTCTGAAGCAGCAGTGTCTGGTCTACCAGATCCCGCTGGAAAAATCGGCGAAATTACAAAAGCTTGGGTTGAATTGAAACCGGAATACGTCGGTAAGATTACTGAAGAGGAATTAATTGCTTGGACTCAAGAAAACTTAACGAAATGGAAGTGTCCAGCAAAAATCGAGTTTATCACGGAAGTTCCTAAAAATATCCTCGGCAAAGTTCAGCGTAGGATATTACAAATCAACGATCCAATCTGGAAAGAAAAATACGGTCAATAATCGCCAAGATAGAAGTCATAAAAAACTAGAATTTATTTATTTTTTATATATCTTTAATTTTTGAATATTGATTATGCAAAAATTACAAAACTTTCCATTTTTTTAGGTGTTTTATTAGTTAGAATTATTATTCTATTTAACTAGAACAAATATTATTAAAAGTTTAGATTTTTTTTAATAATTTAATAAATATCAATTGTGAGGATTGTTAGAAATTACTGAATTAAACGTCTACATCTTAGAAAAAATAATTCACGAAATCGCTCCTGAATTAATTGATATTTATAGCATTAGGGAAGACGAGAATGAGCAACAACAGATAAAAACTGGGAGACTTCACGAGAATCGAATTTTAGGTATTATGCTTAAATTTTTTCTCGAGGGTAAAAAAAAAGTCACAACACGTGAGGTAGAATTAGAATATAAGAAATTTTTTAAAGATATCGCTCGTTCCACTATTTCAACCTATTTAAACATCCTCAAAAGAGAAACGACACTATATAAAGAACGAGACGGAAGATTAGTTTACTATATCTTGCATGAAGATCCACCTCACGAAATTAGCCCATTTTGGTTCACACGATTATTCTGTGTTGACCCTGCTTATTTTTCCAGAGCCATATATTTCTCAAGTTTATATTCAATTGCTGAAATTATCGTGAAAAAATACATGAAAAAAGGTATCTTTAATGAAGTAGTCGAATCTTTCAGATACCTAATTGGCATTATAATACTTTATATTCTTAAAAATAGAAGCTCGAAATGCGTAATATGTCAGTTCGGCAAACAAGAAAGATATAAAAGTTTGCTTGTTGCCATAAATTCAGCATTAAAAGATAGAACCGATGTGTTACCGAGCGAGCTTCAAGAAATTCTTAAAAAGAACTATGCTGAAATACATAGTTTTGGAGGGTATTTTATTAGTGATGCTGAGAAAGAAGTTGATATAATCGAGCAGTTAATTTCGTATGCGAACCAATATAGGAAGGACATGGAGTACCAAACAATGGTGTTGAATCGGAGGATTACTACAAGAGTACCTGAAAAAATTACTGAATTCATAAATAGATAACATTTTTTTAAGAAACAGTGCTTTTTTTGAAAATAAATGATTTAATATAATAGAGTTTGATTATTTAAACTCTATTTGCATCTTTAAGCATTAATGTTGTTAATGCTTCAAAGGTTTTTTCTACATTTTCTCCAGTTTTAGAGCTAGTTTCAATGAAGCCGTTCACTTTTCTTGATTTCGCAATTTTAATACCTTCTGCAGATGAGACTTCTCTGCTTTCTACTAAATCTGCCTTTCCTCCAACAGCTATAATAGGAAATATATCTTCAGCTCTTATTTCTTTTCTTATAACGCTAAGCCAGTCATCAATATGAGCAATTGAGGAAAAATTAGTTATGTCGTATAAGAACAGGCCACCACGAGCACCTCTAACGTACGTAGGGAGTAAAAACCTAAATCTTTCCTCCCCTCCAAAATCCCAAATTTGTAATTTTACTTTTTGTTCGTCAACTTCTAGGCTTTTTACTTCAAAGTCTACTCCGATCGTCATCGTTTGATCTGATACAAATAAATTCGTTAAAAATCTTTGAGTTAATGTTGTTTTCCCACAACCTGCATCTCCGAAAATTATTATTTTAAAGGTAGCGTCGTACATTTTTGTTCATTTTTCTCCTTATAAAGTATCATTCTTGATTGTTTTGTCTTTTCTATTAAATTGATGTGATAAGTATATATTTTAATTTGATTTCAATTATAAATAATCGTTCTAGTATATATAAATGTTTAAATGATTGTATTATTAAAAATTCTAATAACCTTAAAAATTTACTAAAAGAATTGTGTTAAATAATTATCGATTCGAATTTATTAAAAAGAACAAATATTTAGCACTACATCATATTTTTAAAAATTAATCTCACAAACCGAGTGAAATTATGGTTAATAAAACAATATGGTCAAAATACACTACCTTTAATAACGATAAGATTAAAGATTTACGCGTCAAAATGGGTGTAAATAAAATATTTGCCATGGGTTTGATGCCAGTACGAGGAAATATAGGTTTTAGAAAACTTGATTATGAGTTTGTTGAAAAAAAATTAAATGTTATCGGTGTTATGAATAAACTTGAAGAGTGTCACTTTAATACTTTTGGATTAGTAATAAAAGATACCGATGGAGCATGTACTTGGGACACAAATGCTGGTTGGAATCCTATAAAGCGAGATCTCTTAGGAGAATTTTGTGATGCGGGGAGGGATAGAAATATTCATATTATGGTCTCTTTTACTAGCATGAATGATGCTTATCAAGGATATGTACATCCTGAAAGGGTTAGCGTTCATGGAACAAAAGGTAAGAAATATGGAAAAATATACCACAAAGGAGAAATTTCTACTCATGACGCAAATGAGATGAGAGTTGATATACCTAAAGGGTTTTCATTCGAGGAATACCAAAAGAAGATTCCTTTTTTAACAAATAAGCAAGATGAAAAAATAGGTAAAAAGAGAAATGAAAGAGGTAGTGGATTTATCCCTACAGAAAGTTTTATGTGCCCTAATAGTGCTCATATCGATTATTTAGTAGATCTTATAAAAGAAATTGTAAAAAATTACCCAATTAAAGCTTTTACAGCTGATTACATTAGATATGATGGTTCTTTTACAGATGTATGTGCATGCCCCCGATGCATAAAAAAATTCAGAGCAGAATTTGGTGAAACAGCTAAAATATTAAAAAGCAATGACTGGATTGAGTTTAAGACAAATACCATTGCTAATTATGCTAAAAAGGTCCAAACTACAGTAAAGAATATTGATAAAAATTGCCTTACAGGCTGGTATAGCCAGGTAGGACCTAAAAAACTTGTTACTTTAAAAAGACACGGCCAAGATTGGAAGAAACTCTCTTCTATTTTAGATTTATCAATTCCTATGGAATATCCCTATTTAGCAGGAACTCGAGATGATGGAATCTTTTGGGGATTAGTTGGTGATTTTTTTTATTGGTATTTTGTGAGAAATATGAAAAAGAGAATTCACGAATATAAAAGCCCTATATTAGCAGTTACAAACTCAGTCGAGTGTAATATTCAAGAGATGTTAAAACAAATGAGAGTATTTGATTTTGGGCTAGGAATTGGAGTTTTTAAATATTTTGGAACAACTGATGCTCAATGGATTGCATTAAAGAAATATGCAGAAGAAGAGATTGGTTTAGAGAATTTAACTTAAATCTGAGGCGAATTAACTAATTCTTTATATCGAAAGCAATCAATCGTATGATCGTTTACAACTCCAATAGCTTGTAAAAAGGAGTATATGATAGTCGTTCCAATAAATTTAAACCCTCTTTTTTTCATATCATTGCTAATTTTATTAGAAAGCTCAGTGTTTGGAGGTAAATCTTCTAACTTTTTCCAAGTATTATGAACTGATTTATTATTTACAAAATCCCATATATATTTATTAAATGAACCAAATTCTTCTTGAACGTTAATAAAAGATTTAGCGTTTGTGATTACGGATTGAATTTTTAATCGATTTCGAATTATTCCCTTGTTTTGCATCAATTCCTCGATTTTATTTTCTTTGTATCTTACAATTTTATTGTAGTCAAAATTATCAAAAGCTCTTCTAAAATTGTTTCGTTTTTGAAGCACTGTGTTCCAGCTTAAACCAGCTTGCATTCCTTCTAAAATCAAGAGCTCGTAGAGATTTTTGTCATCGTGTTCAGGTGCCCCCCATTCTTTATCATGATATGCCTTCATCAAGTCATTGTAATTTGCCCATTTGCATCTTTTCTTCATAATAATGTTTCCCTTTTAATGTACTTACTTTTCTTTTTATAGAATCGATACAGTTACAGCCGCATTACAAACAATTATTTTGTCAGTAGTATCCCCTAATTTTTTAATCATAATCCCTGCAGCAATTAATCCTCCTTTCTCTATCTCAATTGATTTGGAACCAAATGGAATAACTTGTAAGATTTTTTCTCTTTTGATGTTTTCGGGATAGGGTGCTCCAATCTTCACATGGACGATCATTTTTTGAAGATCTTTTGGCTCTTTTAAACCACAAATTTCCAATAGACCCGTAAGGCAGTTATTTGAGATTGCATTTTTAACCGCCTTTATTGCGGCATTAGTGCAATCATCATTATGTCCGTGTTGATCTACACCTGATCCTATTTGCACTATAAACCTCTTCATTAGTGAACAACACTTCTTTTACTCTAAATCTTCCACTAATTTAAGAAATTCGGTGTATTTAATAGCGGTCCAGCTTTCAGCAAAATCAGCCCCTACAGTTCGAGAAAGTAAAGAAACTTTCGCTGCTTCGTGTTCGTTATCAGCTTCGAAAATATCTATAAAATCATATGGTCCTAATATTGCGTAATGTGCAATCCATTTAACATCCGGAACTTTTTCCTTAACTAATTTTAAGAATTTTTCACCGTGTTCTTTACGATCTTTTACTAAATTAGGGTTTTGAAGTTTAGTTGCAAGTATAAATATTGGCATAGTGAAAATGATGATACTTTTCCTTATAAATTTCTTCTTAAAGTTTTATATTTCATGCCTTAAAATAATATTTAATAGGCTAAACTCTTTTAAAGAAGTAGTAAAAGAAGAATTAAATAGAGAAGAAGGATTGAGATGCAAACTAGAAAAAACTATCCCTACGAAATAAATGAAAATTCTTACAGTAGATTCGAGCAGAAGTATAATGTGCTTTATAGAAGGTTATGGGATAAATCGCTACCTACTTATGGAAAAATGTTCGAATATAATATAGACAATCATATTAGTTCGGGTAAAGATGGATATTCTCGGATTGATTTTGCGTTGGTTGCAGCAGCATGGACTGTTTACGAAAAATTTCCGTTTGCTTTCAGTTGGGATAGAGAAGAATTAATAGACTTAGGATACGGTGAGGATTGGTTGAGAGAAAAGTATCGCATTAGAGATTTAAATACTTTTACTAAAAAGACCAAGAGAGCTGCTGAATTTTATGGAGCATCGCTAGTCGGTATTGCAGATGTTAACGAGAGATGGATTTATAAAAATGGTTTTGTAAGACCTGCATTAACCAGCGAAGCAGATTCAAAAGAAAAAATCAGAAAGGGTGATGCGTCTAATTCTGTATTAGAAAGACCTATTAATTTGCCAAAGGGAATAAATAAGGTTATTGTTATGGCTATCGAAATGGACCAAAAGGCAATTTCTACAGCTCCTGCTCAACCAGCTTCAGCTGCATCAGCTGTAGGTTATTCAAAAATGGCTTTCACAATCGCTTGTTTAGGAGAATTTATCAGAAATTTAGGATATCGAGCGATCCAGTGTGGCAACGATACTGCACTCAGTATACCTCTAGCAATCGACGCAGGTTTAGGAGCATTAGGTAGAAATGGATTGTTGCTCACACCAGAATATGGCCCAAGAGTTAGAATTTGTAAAGTTTTTACAGATATGCCTTTAATAGCTGATGAAATGAACTTAGTTTTTATTAAAAAAGTTCAGAATTTCTGTAAAACTTGCTATAAATGCGCTGAAGCTTGCGAAAACGGCGCAATCACAAAAGAAAAAGACCCCACTTTTGAACCAGCTACGATTTCTAACAATTCAAGTGTTAAAAAATACTACGTCGATGTAGAAAAATGCTTCGAATTTTGGATCGAAAATTCAGGTGATTGTGGGAATTGTATTGCTGCTTGTCCTTTCTCCAAAATTAAAAGGTTTAGTTCTTCTTCGGAATTCTGGAAATAAAATCCAACTATAATTATAAATTTGAAAACTTAAATTATTATTAATCAGAATTATTAAGCGAGGATTAAAATGAATAAGATTAAAGTAGGCATTATTGGGTCGGGTTTTATTGCTGACCATCATTGCTATTCATATTCCTTACTACCAAATGTAGAAATTGTGGGAATTGCCTCAAATAATAAGAATGAAGCCAATAATTTAATGAAAAAATATAACATTATCAATAGACATTTTAAAGATTATAAAGACTTACTAAAATTGGAATGCGACGCTATTTCTGCATGTGTTCCAAATAATTTGCATAAAGAAGTATCTTGTAATATCTTAAACTCAGGAAAACATGCACTCGTAGAAAAACCATTAGCTAGAAACATTAGTGAAGCAAAAGAAATGTTAGACATAGAAAAAGCTTCAAACCGAAAGATTTTTTATTGTGAAAACAACATGTACGCCCCTTCATTTAGTAAGGTTAAAGAAATTATAAAGGAAGGGGCTTTAGGAACAATATATATGGGTCGCGGTAAAGAACAACATTCGGGACCTCATTCTCAATGGTTTTATAAGTTAGAGGAATCCGGAGGTGGTGCGTTATTAGACTTAGGAATTCACGATATTGCTTGTTTAGTTTGGTATCTTGGATGCGAAGTTAGCGAAGTGTATTGCCAAACCAGGACATTACAACGTGATCGAGGGATTTTTGGAATATGTGAAGTAGAGGACAACGCTGTAGGAATTCTTTATTTTGAAAACGATGCGCAAATAGTAATCGAAGAATCTTGGACAGCACCAGGAGGTTATGACATGCGCTTTGAACTATTTGGCACCGAAGGTCAAATTAAAGTCGCTCCAACTTTTTCTGATTTAGTGAGCGTGTATAGTAAAAACGGGTATGGGTATGCTGTAGAAAAAGCAGATACTACGAAAGGATGGACGTTTCCCGTTCCTACTGAGGCTTGGTCTTTTGGTTATCCTCAAGAGATTGCTCACTTTATTGAATGTATATTAAATAATCAAAAACCGTTAACTGATGGCAATTACGGATATAAAATTTTAAACATTGTAGAGACAATGTATAAAAGTGCAAAATCTAAAAAATTAGAAGAAGTTCTTTAAGTTTACCTCTTAATTCTTCTCTTTTAAAGATTTGATGAAGTCTACTACATTATCCAATTTTTCTTTTTTGGCTAAAAACATTTCCTGAGGGAATTCAATACTTCTTGAATAAATATCAGATACAATAGGGAAATTTCTATTGTTGCTTTTTTCTCCTCCCCAATTAGCCTTAGAATAATCAATACCTTTTTTTAAATTAGTAGTTTTGAAGCAATCTAAACTATGTAAAGGCGGGTAACAATCGTCAGTGGGAATACCATCTCGATTCAATTTTTTATAAAATTCTAATTTGGTAATACCCCCAAACTCCTTAGGATCAAATATGATAGGATACACGTACCATCCTAAACTAGTGGTTCCAGGTGTAGGCTTCATTGTTTTTATCCCTTCAATATCGTTCAACTTTTTCATCAAGTATCGGGCATTTTCATTTCGTAACTTATGTTGGTCAGGGAATTTTTTTAATTGAGCTCTTAAAACTGCTGCCTGGTATTCTGTCATTCTATAATTCGTTCCATAAGAGAAATGTTTATAGAAATATTGATTTTTTTTCCTCCCACAATCAATATAAGAATATATTTTATCAGCTAATTCTTCAGTATTACAAATTATTGCCCCTCCTTCTCCACTTGTGAGAACTTTTGAAGCTTGAAAGCTAAATGTGCCAGCATCCCCCCAATTCCCAACTTTTTTACCTTTAAAATCTGAACCATGAGCGTGGGCACAATCTTCGACAACTTTTAAATCGTATTTCAGTGCCAACTCCATAAGATGGTCCATGTTAACCGGGTTACCTCCTAAATGTACTGGAATAATTGCTTTAGTTCTTTCAGTAATAAGTTCTTCAATTTTATACACATCCATTACGAGAGTATTGGGATTTATGTCACAAAATATGGGAACGGCGTTTGTTGCTATAGCTGCAGATGCAGACGCTACAAAAGTGTAATCAGAAACAATTACTTCATCACCTAAACCTACATCTAATGCCATGAGAGCGGCTTCTATTGCAACAGTACCATTACACACAGCAACGCAGTACTCAGATTCTTGAAGCCGAGCAAATTCTTCCTGAAACGCCCAAACATTATTACCTTGGTGAGCACCAGGAGCACCACACCACCACTCTCCAGATTTTATAACTTCAGTCAATGCGTTTATCTCTTCATCATTGTAGATAGGCCATTTTGGATAAAATTTTCTAGCTTCTTGTTTGAATGACATCAACAAATCAACCGTCTTAATAATTCACTATCATAAATTTTATGAGTTAAACTAAATATATTTAACAAAACAGATAAAAGTTGCAATCAGCAATAATTAGAATTTTGTGATACTCTTAAACTAAAAAAAATGATTATAATCGATAAGAATACAATTGCCGAATATTTAAGCAATTATCTCCCCAATTTTTCGCAGCTAGAGATCAGAGATCTCATTGAAATACCCCCTCAAGATTTAAATTACAGTTATGCATTTCCATGTTTTCAACTTGCTAAAGTTAAGAAGAAATCACCACACTTAATTGCTAAGGAACTAGAAGAGCAGTTAGAATTACCCGAATTCTTAGAAGACATAGAAGCAAACGGTCCTTACCTCAATTTTAAAATAAAACCACAACCACTTCTTGAGCAAATTTTTACTTTAAAAGAGAAATATGGGAGAATCTACGAAGAGATTGGAAAAGATCAGACACCATCTTCAAAAATAGTAATAGAATACCCCGCACCAAATACAAATAAGCCCCTGCATTTTGGACACATCCGAAATATGTTGTTGGGCAGCTCTCTTTCGAGATTTTTAAAATATAAAGGTAATATTGTTTTCGATGTCAACTTAAACAACGATAGAGGTATCCATATTTGTAAATCTATGTATGCTTACAAAAACTGGGGTAATAACAAGGAACCGGATATCAAATCCGATCACTTCGTTGGGGCGTTCTACGTTAAGTATAATGAAATGGAAAAGAAAGATAATAAAATAATAAAAGAAGTATACGATCTATTAAGATTATGGGAAGAAAACGATGCTGAAACTAGAGAATTATGGAAGAAAATGAATTTTTGGGCATTTGAGGGATTTAAAGAAACTTACAGATCACTGAAAATATCGTTCGATAAAGAATATTTTGAGTCTGAGATATATTGGAAGGGTAAAGAAAAGGTTTTAGAGGGTTTGGAGAGTGGCATTTTTAATAAGACTGATGACGGAGCGATCATCGCTCATCTAAAGGAAAAATTTAATTTGCCAGATAAGATCCTTATGAGAAAAGACGGAACTTCACTATATATAACCCAGGATATCTACTTAGCTTATCAAAAAAAGGAAGACTTTGATTATGACAAATCGATATATGTAGTTGCTAACGAACAGGACCTCTATTTCAAGCAGCTATTTACTGTTTTAGACATGATGGGCTTTAAAGAAGATAAATTTCATTTATCATATGGTATGGTTTATTTACCCGAAGGTAAAATGAAAAGTAGGGAAGGGACTATAGTTGATGCAGATAATATAATCGAGAAAATGCAATCTTTAGCTTACAAGGAAGTAAATAAAAGATATCCAGAATTATCAGAAAATTTAAAAAAGGAAAGAGCTACCGCAATCGGAATGGCCGCTTTGGCTTTTTTTATTCTTAAATTTAATCCTAAATCTGATTTTGTTTTCAACCCTAAGGAGAGCATCTCATTTGAAGGCGAGACTGGTCCTTACATTCAGTATTGTTATGCGAGAATTGAATCGATCATAACTAAATCGAAAAAAGCAATCAATTTAAACATAAAATGGGATTTAATTAACCACGAAAAGGAGCTAACTTTGGTTAAGCAACTTAACTACTTCCCCGATATATTGAACTCGGTGAGAAAAAATTATTCTATTCACCAAATTCCTCAATATCTTTTAACCTTGTGCCAAGCGTTCAATTCGTTTTATTCTTCCTGTCAGGTTTTATCTAGTGATGACGAATTAGAAAAAGCGAGATTATTGTTAATTAAATGCGTTCAAATCGTAATTAGGATTGGTTTACAAATCTTGGGTATAGAAGTTTTGGAGCAAATGTAATTTATTAATAAAGAGGTATGAGCAGTGAATTTTTTTGATTCTGGGGAGATCATTGAAAATGATACGAACTTTGTATTTTTTGGAATTCCTTGGGACGATTTAACTTCAATTGAAAATTCAAATTCTTCCAAATCACCTCAAAAAATACGGAAAATTACAAAAAACTTGGCTTTAACAACAGAAATGGGATTTGAAATATCAAAATTAAAGTTTGTAGACGTTGGAGATGTTCTGATTAATAAAAATAACACCGAAAATAATATCCTAGAAATTAATGATTTTGTAAAATCGTTATTCAACCAAAAAAAGGATATAATTCCAGTAATGGTTGGAGGTGACCATTTTTGTACTTATCCCGTTATAAAGGCAATAGGAGACTCTATTAGAAATCCAAAAAAGTTTGGTGTTCTTATCTTAGATGCTCATCTCGATTTGTACGAAAAATATCAGAAGAGAGTCTATTCTCATGCAACTGTTTCCCATCTCATCCATAGTCTAAAGTTTATCTCAAATAAAAGCTTATTAATTATTGGAACAAGGGATATTGATGTTCCTGAGTTAAAATTCGCAAGGACTAATGATATTACTTATTTTAACGCTTATGTGCTTCATGATATAGGTGTAAATTTATTCACAGAGAAGATTATTGAATTTTTTGAAAAATCTGATATAAAGGACTTATATATTTCGATTGATATCGACGTATTAGACCCATCTATAGCACCGGGAACAGGTTATGCTATTCCTGGAGGTTTTACATATCGTGAAGTATGGAAAATCTTTAGAGAAGTCGCTAAAAAAATTAATATAATTGGTTTTGATATCGTTGAAGTTTCACCTTCCTTAGATTTACCAAACAATATGACATTAAATGTGGCAGCAAAAATAATAATAGAATTAATGTATTTTATTTTGAGCAGCAAATGAGTTAAAAAAAATGCCAGATGATAAATTAAAAAAGAAACTGAAAGAAGTAGAGCAAATTAATATAGACGAGAATGTAGACATTACTACTTTTATTCAATCTTTAGGAAACACCGGATTTAACGCAAAAAGATTAGCCGTTGCGTGCGAAATTTATAAGGAAATGATTAGAGATGAAGATTGTGTTAAATTCTTTGGGCTTGCTGGCGCAATAGTACCAGCAGGGATGCAGAAAGTTATTCATGATTTTATAGAAGAGGGATACATTGATATACTTGTTACTACAGGTGCTTCCTTGACTCATGATATAGCTGAAACTCTTGGTTTTCACCATTTACAAGGAGAACTAAACATTAAAGATGTTAGTGATTCTGAATTACACGATCAGGCTCTTAATAGAATCTACGACGTATACTTACCAAATAAAGTTTACGAGGGTATCGAAGATTTTGTATCCCAGCTAAAAATTCCTAATAATGATATGTCCGTTAGTTCTTTTTTAAAGTACCTTGGAGATAATCTGCCCCCAGATAATAACTCTATTTTAAAGATTTGTGCAGAAAAAAATGTTCCAATTTTTTGTCCTGCATTTACTGACTCCGGTTTAGGACTTCAATTAGGGTTCCACCATCAAAATTTAAACCTTAATCACTTTAAAGACATGCTTAATATGGTTAACTTGGCTTGGGATGCAAAGCATGCCGGTGTTTGCATTGTTGGTGGTGGGGTGCCTAAAAATTTTATTCTGCAATCGCTTCAATTCTGCCCAAACTCTGCACAATATGCGATTCAGATAACAATGGATCGTCCAGAACAGGGTGGTCTTAGTGGAGCGACTTTACACGAAGCGATTTCTTGGGGAAAAGTAAGTCAAAACGCAAAATTCTCTACGATTATTTCAGACGCAACTATCGCTCTACCATTAATGTTGTGGTTTTTAAAAAAAAGTTCGTCTTGAAGTTAATTCTTTTCTTCAATAAAATCGGAATAATACTTTTAATAAAATAAGCCATCTAACTTTTGATCAATTTTTTTTGTATTCGATCCGAAAATTTTATCTAGGGTTTTTTTAAAAAATCTGAACTGAGATACTTCAGATAAATTTTTACCTTCATTCTGTGCTTTAAAAACCTCCGCAACTTTAACTAATAGGGGATTGACTAATTTGTTCACATATTTGTCAATTTTTTTCTTTTTATCTATAATAGCATAAGAAATTAATAGTTCAGGTTCAACGCTGTCGTCTGCTAAGATGTTTGCGTTTATAAACGCGATTGTAAATCTATTACCTTGAAAATATTCGACAGATCCCGTAGAGAATGCGGTTTCAGCAAAATTTAAGAGTGCTGTGAGCAAACCGCTTCTTAAATCAGCATCTATTTTTCCTAAAGTAGTTTTATGGTAACTTCTCTTTACTAAAGTAAATCCCCTAAATAATAAACCAACTTCTCGAATTACCATATTTCTAAGATATTTTTTATTAAAGCAGTATATACTTTGGTCTCATCAAGAATTCAACCAATAGATATTTTAATTAAACCAATTCTTTGTAATAAATCTAATGCTGTCGAAGATGTTTTTCCATGTTTTAGGAATTTCATCAGAAATGTTAGGGTATATATAAGAAAACCAAATATTTCGTTTTAGCTTTTTTTATGATGTTTAAGATTAATATTAGAAAAAAAATATATTGACATATGGTAGAATTAGAAAAAATTAAGTTATGTGCTAAAAACATTGTTAATGCTATT
>Ga0255055_10001607_pt1 | contig 16344 bp, 15 predicted proteins | sample JV7_2_27_MG_FD_188633 | JGI IMG/M metagenome (GOLD analysis project Ga0255055, IMG submission 188633) | Seawater microbial communities from Jervis Inlet, British Columbia, Canada - JV7_2_27 | ecosystem: Environmental > Aquatic > Marine > Inlet | place: Canada: British Columbia | collected... | reverse complement strand
GGACATCATAACGAGCCCGCATGCAAGAGCCAAAGCCATGATTATTCCGTCTATATTTGCTCTATTGGTGATCAATATATTTTTCAAGCTATATATGGGATAGAGACGGCTTTGCGGATAAAAGCCTGAAAAAACGTAATTTGCGGTAGGAGCTATTAAGACATATTTTTAAGATCGAAGCCCCATTTTTTAAGTTAAACTATTCTGAGCATAGCAGACCCTGTTCAATGGCATAACCTGTTAGGGTAGCTGCGCTATGAAGATCCAATTTTTTCATCAGGCTGCCTCGATGCTTTTCTACGGTCTTTATACTAATGCAAAGGTCGGCCGCAATTTCCTTATTTTTATAACCTTTTGCAATCAGCTTTAATACTTCGCGCTCGCGGGGTGAAAGTAAGCCCAGCGTTGAGCTGGGTATCTGGCTCTCTTTGCCTTCCAGGTAAACTGCGATCATCCTGTTGGACACACCGGGGCTAAAATAAGTTTTGCCTTTTAAGGCGTTGTCAATCGCCAGCAAGAGTTCTGCATGGGTGGCATCTTTTAGCACATAGCCGTCCGCACCTGCCTGCAGGGTGGTGCGCAGATATTCTTCTGTTTTATGAACCGTCAGGGCAATGATTTTAGTTGCGGGATATCGCTTCTTGATCTCTCTGATTGCATCCATGCCGGTCATACGCGGCATCGACAGGTCCATTATCACCAGGTCCGGACCCAGCTTTTCAACCCATCGGACAGCTTCGCGGCCATCGGCTGCTTCGCCAACGATTTCATATTTTGGATCGGCAGACAAAAGGGCCCGCAAACCTTCCCGTAGAATCGTATGATCCTCCGCCAGGACAATTCTGATTTTTTTATCCATATCGCGCGCCTCAATACCGTTAGACCCTACCTGGCTCACGAAAATATACAGCCTTATTAAGCCAAATATACAGTGTTCACCTTATTTATCATGTCAGTTTTCTTTAGTAAACATATGATGGCTGAGTGTCGAAATTTTGGCCCATTGATTTGATCTGAGCACACCACCTGCCTGAGGGGCTCATCGATAATAAATTTCACCGGAGTTATGAGCAATTCCCAAATGTTCAGAATTTTAATAATTGATCCGAATATCCCGTTCCGGGAGTCGCTCGGAAAAATCATCAATGATCGTTTTCCCGGTATTGAAATCCAGGAATCCGCGGCCGCAGAGGAAGGGTTGCGCAGGCTGAAAACGTTTGCCCCGCAGCTGATCTTTATCGATATTTATTTGCCGGACCGAAATGGTCTTGATTTAGCCAAACAGATCAAGGCCGCTTATCCGGAAATCATCATCGCCATCTTTGCCAGATACGATTCTCCGGAATATCAGGCGGCAGCAAACGATTCCGGTGTCGAGCACTTGATTCCCAAAGACGATTGGACCGGCGAGGATATTCTGGCTCTGGTTGAATCGTTTTTGGTTAAATCAGAGATGAAGGGGGGGCATGATTCGTGATGATTGGAATTTGCATTCACATTTGAAATCTTCCCCAGAGACTATACAATGTGGTACAAAAAACTTGACGTACTTTTCGGTGAATGTTAATGAAATTTTAGCCTTATTTATCATAGCTTCCTGACCTTGTATCCACCTCATCATCCTGCAGCCGAATCTGATGTTTTACACTGGAAATTTGCGAAAACGTGGCCCTCTGTGTTAGCTGAAAATACTATAGGGCGCAAACTCACGTAATAATCAAGACACTGGCGAAATTCTTCGGTCAAAGTCTGCCTGTTTCTACATCCCCTAAACTGTGAAAGGAGGTGATAAAAAAAATAGAATAAATCGTTTGGATCATTAGGCTGATTATTGATTTTATTCATTAATTTAGGAGGAAGAAAGATGAAAAAATTAGGACTTACCATAACTATTTTGGCAATCATGGCGTTCGCGCTGCCTGCCATAGCTGCGAATTTTGCTTTTCACGGCGACATGAACAACCGGGCTCTGGTTTATTCCAACCATGTCGATTGGCTGGATGCCAGAACTGATTCCTTTGGCGTGATAAACAACAATACGGTGTCCGACACTTATGCCGAGCTCAAGTATCGCTTTTGGACCGAAATCAGCGACAACGATGATATGGTCAAAGGGGTGTATGCCATCGAGGTCGGCGGAATTCGCTGGGGTCGCGAAGGCACCGGAAGGGCTCAGGGCGGCAGTTACTCCGGTGACGGGGCCAACCTTGAAACCCGCTGGGCCTATCTGGACTTTCAGCTGCCTTTCATCGAACGCAAAGCCCGCGTTCGAATGGGACTGCAGCCATTTAAGGCCAATTCATTTTTCTGGCAGGAAACCGCCACCGCTCTTAATTTCAACAGTATCATAAGCGATACGGTAGACTATCAACTGGCCTGGATACGCACGGTGGATAAGTTTAATGATATCGCCGATACCGCCAATGACAATATTGATAACGTGGATTCCTTTTTGGGTCGGGTGAATTTCAAGCCCATGGATGATCTAAAAATCGGACTCTTTGGATTGTATATGCATGGCAATCCGGACGACGTTAACGGCAATATTGATCCTCGGGACTGGGAAATCAAACAGTTCTCCACCAGAACGAATCTTGGCATATACACCCTAGGTGTCGACGGCTCGGCCGGTTACGGAAATTTTTTTTTCAACTGGGATTTGATGTACCAGGGCGGCGATATCGATGATGCCAACTTTTTAGCGGTAACACCGGGTACAGCGCGTGACGCCGGGGCGGTCCTTGCCGCCGGTGATTTTGACCTTAGCGCCTATTTGCTGCACGCGGATGTCGGCTACAAATTCGGCAAGGCCAAATTGACCTACACCTTCTGGTATTCATCCGGTGACGACGACCCCAACGACACAGATTTTGATGCTTTTGTGGCGGTCGATGTCGACCGCGAAGACAGTATGACAATCTTCGAGGGAAACACTTCCGATGATGTGTCCTACTTTACGGAGCGACCTTATATACTCACCAACGGGTTTGTGATGAACAAGTTGGCCCTTGATTACCAGTGGACCGAAAAGTTTAGCCTTGGTGGGGCCGGCATGTACATGCTGGTCGCCGAGGATTTTGAGTATATTGACGGTGCTGGCGCCAACCAAAGTGAGGATGAAATCGGTGTTGAAATTAACGGCTACCTCAAGTATATGTTATTTAAAAATGTAGAAGCCAGATTAAACGTCGGTTATCTGTTTGCAGGTGATGGTATGGATTTCTTCGAACAGGGTGCTAACAGAGATGGTAGTTCTGATGAGGATATTTTCGTATCCAGTGCCCGGGTTCGCTTCAAATTCTAAGCTTACCTGACGTCATTGCACCGTTTAATTCAAAAGGGCCGGCGGTTTAGGCCGGCCCTTTGATGTTAGAAAGAATAGCAACAAATCCGGAGGATCGTATCCCATGTTTTTTAGCAGGCCGATTTTAGGCAAAACGTTGATGGTCGTCATTTTGATCGTCACTGCTGGCATACCCTGGACCACGGCAACTTCAGCCGTTATCGACGAGATCGCTGCTGATTTTGAGCCGCTTGCCGGCGTTGTGGTCATGACCAGCAACGGCGAATATATTATCGATCTGGATGAATCTAAAGGTGTCATGATCGGTGATCTTTTCAGCGTCGTAACCGCCGGCAAGAAAATCGTTCACCCGCAGAGCGGAAAGGTATTGGGCACCCTGGAGGAAGTCAAGGCAGTACTTAAGGTCATCCGAACAAAGCCCGGGTATTCCTTTGCACGGCCGCTGGCAAAGGCGGTAAACATTAAAAGGGGTGATACGATCCAGCGCTACAATAATCTGCCGGCTCTATTTTGGGACTACACCGGAAAAGGCAAATTCTTTTTCGCGCAACTCCAGCAGACCCTGCCTGATTTAAAATGGCAGGATTATGAATCCGCCCAGCAAACCAGGCCGGCCCGGCCACAACCCATCCCTGACAATAAAAATACGCTTGTCTTTATACTGACAAATCGGGGGGTTGAGGTCCGCGACCCGCAATTTTTCCTGTTGCATAATTATGATCAACCGGAGGCTTCGGGTCCGGTTTCGGCTAAACCTTCCAAAATTCCGAAGAAGCAGCCTCAGGCAAAGGTTGCCTCTGCTCCGCCAGTCGCAAAGCCGGCACCGGCAGAATCTTCAAAAATTGGAACGCAGCTTAAAGTTTCAAAAGAGGTCGTCCGGTTTAAACCGCAATACGAACGTGCTCAAACCATCGATAAGATTTCCGGTTTTTCGGTGATGACAGACTTTATAAAATTTGGCAATCAGCTCCTGATGGCATCAACTGACGGCGTCAAAATTGCAGTCTATGATGTCGTCGACAATCTTATTCCTGTGGCCGAAGGCGCCCCTTCTTTTCCGGGACAAATTCTATCATTAAAGTGGTGGCAGCCATCAAAAAAGGGGCCCCTTTACCTCGCAGTGGTCTCCTGGGCGGACGAATCTGTGAGCGGAAACATTTACATTTTAGAAGGCAAAAGGCTTTCTACGGTTAGAGAGGATATTCCACGAATTTTGGGGACCTTTGATCTGGATGGAGACAAAAGACCGGAAACCCTGTTGGGCCAGAGTTTTGACGGTGAGATTTTTTTTGGCAGCGGTGTCAGAGAATTAAAGCTCGTCAAAGGTAAAATAAAACTTTTAAAACCGGCGATGCCGCTGCCTCGTAGATTTACCGTCCTGGGCAGTCTGTTTGCGGATTTGACCGGTGACGGGCAACTGGAAACCGTTTTTGTTCGAGGCGGTATCCTTTACATCTATAGTCGAAAAGATCGGCTTTATCAGTCGCCCAAAGAAATGGGAGGCAGCCTTTCGTTTTTGACCTACGAGATTGATCCCACCTATAAAAGCATTCAGCCTACCTCGGCCAGCTTTGAGGTATCGCCGGTGGCCGCCGATCTTGACGGTGACGGGCAGCTGGAGATTCTTGCCGTGGCCTCCGAAAGAAACATCATCGGTGCTGTTGCCGCCGGCCCAGGTATTCTGAAAAGCTGGCTGGAGGTTCTTAAATTTAGAGAAGGACGCTTTGTGAAGGGTTCCCTCGGTGAAGAGTTGGATTCCCCTTTGCAAGGGCTGATGGTTGACGATAAGCGGGTATTGTTCGTGGTAACCGCACCTGGAAGTATCACGGGCCAAGGCCGCAACAGCCATCTGCTTGCCTATCAATTGGAACAATAGGCCGCGATTATATCCCTTATGACGGCCGCCACAAGAATGCGTCAACGCCTTTGCATTCTCTCTCGCTCGTCAGCGTTGCCGAATCGATGGTCCTTTAATGGCGGATAGACCATAATGCGTTTGTTCTCTTCTACGATGACCGTGGTCCAATCCCAAATCGAATACCAAATTCCTACTTGCCTGCCATCGTGATCCAGAATTAAAAATCCATCCGGATAGTAGCGGGTATTGTTACGATTATGGAAATTAATCCAATCGACCAGTTTTTTAAGTTTGTCTTCAGTTAGATCGATTTGCGTCCATTGCGTGGTTTCAAGGGAATAATCCGGATGTATGCCCATGATCGCATCGGGCCTGCCCTGCGGACCAATATAATAATATCTGTGACCCGGCCGGATCTGATAGTTTTTAAAAATCTTATTCGCCTCATAGTCACGCACAAGCCTGCCATAATTCCCGGCACAGCCAATCAGGATTATCAAAAGAGCAATTATTATATGCGGACTTCCAGTTTTGATTGGGATACAATCCTTTCCAGGCATTTCTATCCCTCCTTTCATCTCAACCCTCAATTAACAATTATGTTTTCTTATTCCCGTAAGAAAATTATTTCAATGGAATAAAAATGCGGTTCAATGGCTCTTTAGAAGGAAAGTTCAAAAAGGAAGAAAAAACACATCACAATTTTATGAAATAAAGGATCACATGCAGAGATCTTAATAGACAAAGCCGATAAAAAATTAGAAAGGAAGTAGAATCATGAAAAAGATAATCAAAAACAAATAGCTATCTTGGCACTCATTATATTTCTATATACACCGTTGATGGCGTTAGCAGCCGATATGCGGGCGGAAACCCCGGATCTAAATGAAAATTTTGTAAAGCGTCAAATAAAAGTGTTTCAGGAAATAACAATTGCCGGCCAATAACCCTGGTTAAGGCACAAACGATAAAAGTTGTTCTAAAACTTCTAATCCGAAAGCCCCGGGGATGGCGCGGGGCTTTTTTTAAGGATTCACCAGGCTGCATACCATTTTTGCGGCTTCTTCCAGGCTAAGCCTGCCCATATTCAGCACCAGATGATAAAGGAAAGGATCATCGTAATCCGTTTTGCCGAGTTTTTGATAGAGCGCTTTGCGTCGTTTGTCCTCACCTTTGACCACCTTGCTTGCACGACTATCAGAAAGCTCATAATTCTTTTTCATGAAACGCACCCGGTTTTCGAACTCATCGAGCATCAGGATATGAAACGCATCGGGATGGTCATTTAAGATATACTGGCTGCCCCGGCCCAAAACCACCACATCGCCTTCATCGGCAATCTGGGCAACAATTAAGACCAGATAATCTAGATATATTTCTTCGTCAATATAACCGCGCTCATCTTTCAAGATGCGCTCGACCAATGGTTTGGAAACCATCCTGGTGATAAATCTCGAGAGCTTACCCCCGGCTTCGTTTTCCACAGTTTCAACCCAGTGGGTGGAAACATTTGCCATTTCCGCAACCTTTGCGACAATTTCGCTATCGGCAAATTCATACCCCAGTTCGCCGGCGATCATTTTCCCCAATGTTTTGCCACCGGCGCCGTATTGTCTGGAAATGGTGATGACGGCCATATATCCTCCTATAGTATGGGTTGAGCCCGTTACCCGTTTGCCGGTTGCCCGGAATAAGATAGACGTTTATCCTTTTTTAACCGGTTCAATCCGCCTGCGGCGGACCAACCTAATTACGTAACCTGCTAATTTTGAGACAGTTTGAAAATAAATCATGATATTATTGCTTACTTATTTTGACTTATAGAGCTATTCCTCACCTTTTTCAGGTGGAATGAGCAGGGTTGGATAAATGGATTCTTCAGAAATTTTGCGGGGTGTGCTTCCCAGAAATTTTTCAACCCAGGCTGCTTTTGCGGAAGAGCCTAAAACAATCATGGTTGCCTGACAGTCTTTGGCCGCCTTTTCAATTTCTTCGTCCGGATCGCCGATATAAACATGCTCTCTGGCTTTGATCCCGGCAGCCTCAAAACTTTCACGGATTTCTTCCAGTTTATTGCGAGCTTCTTTGCGCGTTTTTTGGATCGCCATGGCTGAGGAACTTTTTAAATCTTTCTCATCAGCCACGTGGACCAAATGAACCTCCTGCAGCGTGTCTTTTAAACCTTTTAGATATTCGACGGCACGCAAGCTGCCGGGTGACCAGTCGATTGCCAGGATCGGTCTTTCAAACGGCTCTTCTACTGAGATTGCTGTTTCCGACAGGTGTTTGTATACCAGCACCGGGGTCCAGGCCCGGCGCAGCAGTTCGGTTACATCCGAGCCCGAATATAAATGCTCCAAAACACCTTTGGTCGAGCGTCCGATGACGATCAGATCCGCATCCTCTTTTTGGGTCGCTTTGATGACCTCAGGTACCAGGCCGCCGACCACGATATAACAGCCGACCTCCATTCCCTTTTCAAAGAGATTTTCGGCCCAGTCAATAAACCGTATATTGGCCGCTTCCCGCAGCCGAACCTCTTCATCTTTCTGGTAGCCCTTTCCTCGGCGCATGGCCACGCGATCTCTTTCGATGACATTCACAAACACCACGTGCTCCAGCGCGCTGTTTCTCAGATTCAGCAGCGACCGTAACGCATCGAAGCCCAGCTCTTCAAATTTGGTCACAAAAAGCAGTTTTTTAATTTCCATGCGATTGGCACCTCTTGCTCGGATTGTAAAATCAAACAGGAATTCAGCCCAGCGCTTTTTTGATCACGCCGGCCAGTTCATCGGGTTCGACCGGTTTTTCCAAATAAATCTCCGGCTCCGGTATTTCTGAACCGCCAAATTCGGTTAAGGCCTTCTGGAATCGCAGAAAAGTCTTTTTGGCAATCCCTGAGAGGATGATGACTTTAACGTCTTTTAGGGCTTTGGAAGTCTTCAATTCACGATATAATCGCACCCCGCTCTGGCGCGGCATTAAAACATCAAGGATAACCAGATCCGGTTTTTCTTCTTTGATCTTTTTAAGGCCGACCTCACCATCTTCGGCCTCCAACGGCGTATAACCGTTTTCTTCCAATACCGTTACACTAAACAGCCGCACATCCGGATCATCATCGACGACCAGAACTTTTTTACTCATAATATGGTTCCTCCCTGCGAAACTGGTTAACACCAGGTTTCAGGTTCCAAGGTTCAGGGTTCAGAGGTTCAAGGTTAAGGCATCTGGCTGCCTTGCTAGTTTACGGCAGCCGCAGAGGGCGGCCCTGCTCTCCGATTTTCATCTGTCATCTGTCTTCCGTTACCTAACCTCTCAACCTATGAACGTTGAACCTTTCAACCCGGTGACTGAAACATAGTCAGTCACCTGTTTTCGTTAGATTATAAGGTATTCGAACAATAACCATCGAGCCGTTGCCGGGTTTGGAGTTCACATTTATGGTTCCGTTGTGTTCTTCAATCAGCTTGCGGGTGACCATCAAACCCAAACCGGTACCTCTGTGTCCCTTGGTGCTGAAAAAAGAAGTAAACAGCTTCTGGATAACCTCTTCATCCATACCGACGCCGTTATCACTGATCTCGAATCTGATAACGTTATCCTTTTCAAGAGCGGTTTTCAAGTCAACCCGGAAGTTTTTACTGGTGTCTTCATCAAACAGGCAGGCGTCCACGGCATTGGACATCAGATTTAAAAGGACTTCGTGCACGCTATTGGGGTCCATTAACACTTCACCGATTGCATCGTCAAAATCTTTGACGAGTTTAACGTTGTTTTGGCGGGCTTTATCCTGCAGCAGCGTACAAACATCATCGGCGATTTCGTTGGGCATACAGGCTTCAAATTCCGGCTGGCGCTCTTTGGAATAGGAAAGCAGGTCCATCACCAGGTTCGAGGTGCGGCTGATGTTGCGCTTGATCATATCCCAGCCTTTTTTAAGCTTTTCAGAATCGTCTTTTTGAATGCCGATATCCACCAGATAACTGCCGCCTTTGAGTCCGTGCAAAATATTTTTGATCCCGTGCGCCAGCCCGGCAACTGTCTGGCCGATGGCGGCCAGGCGCTCGGATTTGAGCAATTCTTTTTCCAGACATTTGATTTCCCTTAAATCCTGAAAAAAGGCCACCGTGCCCACCGGCTGGTCATTTTCCAGCAAAATGGTGCCTGAAAACCGAACCGGAATAGATTCTGCATTTTTAGATTCGATGGTCGTCTCTCGCCAGGCCAGATTCTTGATGTCGTTCTTTCCATTTAAGGCCGCCTGCAGGTCGGCTGTCAGCTCAGCCGGAAACAAATCGGCGGCCTGCATTTTATCGATCGTTTCAGATGGCGTGTATCCGAAAATTTTCCTGGCGGTGGGATTATAAATAACGATCTTTAAATCTTTGCCGGTGGCCACAATCCCATCATTGGAGCTGCGAATCAGGTTGATCTGAAAATTGGACCGCCTGCGCACCTCCCGGGTGGCGGCAGCAACCTTTTTTTCAAGATCGGTGGTGTATTCCTTGAGTTGCTGCTTGATATCATATTTTTCGCGCGCGCGTTTCAGCGCAATCGCCAGGGCCTCATCTCTGACCGGTTTGTTGATAAAATCAGAAGCACCGTGTTTCAGGGCCTCAATGGCATTTTCAATGTCACCGTGGCCGGTAATGATGATCACCTCGGTATCGACGCTGAGCTCTTTCACTTTTTTTAATACTTCAATGCCGTCCATACCGGGCATTTTAACATCGGTGATGACGATATCCGGCTTTTCTTTTTCAAAGGCCGCAATGCCCGCGGGGCCGTTTTGAGCGGAAACCACATCATAGCCGTCTGCTTTTAAGGACATTGACAGGACCCGCAGGATATCGGGTTCATCGTCGATCAGTAATAATTTATCCATTTTTTTTATTGGACCTCCGGCGCCGGTGGAAATGTTAAGCTAAAGGTGGTGCCTTCGCCGACCTCACTTTCAATTTCAATCGAGCCCTTGTAATCTTTGACAATCCCATAGCTGATACTGACACCCAGCCCGGTGCCTCTGCCGACTTTTTTGGTTGTATAAAAGGGCTCAAAAATTTTATTTTTCACTTCTTCGCTCATCCCAACGCCGGTATCGGTCACTTGAACGCAAACATGGTCATTTTCAGCAAATGATTTGATCGTTAAATGCTTTTCCTTACTGGCGACGTCCGGCCGATTGTCTTTTTCGTCCATGGCGTCAATGGCGTTTGATACCAGGTTGATAAAGACCTGTTCCAGGCGGTTGTGCTCGGCCAGAATATCCGGAACAGCGGGGTCCAGATCCAGTTCGACTTCTACATCGTGAACTTTTAGAGCGTTTGTCAGAATAACGTTCCGATAGCAGTGGTTTTTTGAATCTTTTTTGGGTTATTATTAACGTCTAATATTGCTGGGTCCAAACGCTCTAATAATTTTTCTTCATTATCGGGCCGTTTGAACAGCTGCTGGAGTCTTTGCAAAAACGCTTCGCGCAACTGCTGATCTTGTTTGTCCGGCCAAGGCTGAGGCGTCTTTAGCGCATAGCCTTTGATTGAAATATGGCACATCGTTCCGCCAAAGCCTAGATTTTTTTCAATAAAAAAATAATATAGCGGTTGTCATGTTTATAATAATTTCAGTCTGTTAAACGTTATATTGTCGCCTGTTAGAAAATCCGGCAAACGGAACATATTTATGACAACCGGTATAACTGATGGCCCAGGACCTTGAAAACATCATTTAGGGTCCCCAGTAATTCTTCCCGGGAATAGCCATAACTGTCCTGGGCCCGTTGATTCATGTCCAGGATCTTAAATGTCCGGCTGTCGAGAATAAAAATCGGATGGGGGTCACTGTTAAACAGAGTACGATATTTTTCCTCTGATTTAATGTACTGATCCTGCAGGGTCGCATTTTCGATGGCAACACCAATGCGGTTGCCGATCAATTCAAGCACATTTTTAAGTTCATGCGTAAAATGCTTGGACTTTTTACTGCCGATTCGAATCACGCCAAAGGCACCCCGCTCCTTGCTGCTGATGGGAATGTAAGCCAGAGAAATCAGTTTTTCCTCTTCTAAAAGACAGATTTCATCCGGACAACCCTCGGGCAGATCTTCATAGATCATAAACTCATTGGTGTCGGCCACCCGTCGAATCACACTGTTTTCATCGGCCGTACTGACTTTCTGATAGACTTCTTCGGATAACCCCTGGCAGTACCGCAAATGAAACTTGCCGTCATCTTCCAATAAATAAATACAAATACCATCGGCCGCCAAAAAATTCATGACTTCCTCAACGGATTGGTTGATTCTCTCATCCAGATCCGAGGGTGCGTTTAAAGCCGTATATATCGAACAAAGGGTCGACAGTTCACGGGTGTGTTGTTCACGTTCTTCTTCGGCCTTCTTGTCTTCGGTCTTATCCCAGAGGGTTTCAATGGCACCGACGATACTGCCGTCAGGAGCCTTTATGGGAGCCGCTGTAAACCAGCACCATTTGCCGCTTTCGCCCATGCGGGGGAAAAACACTTCGGCCTCGTAAGCTTCTTCAATCAGAGCGGATTTGCGCCATTGCTCGCCGTATAGCTTCTTTATTTCTTCTTCACCAATCTGGTCTAATATGACGTCGGCCATGGTGGGGCGTTCTTCCCCCCAAAACGGTGTTGAGGGTCGGGTGGTTCCCACCATCGTTTCGGCCTTGGTCCCTGTAACCTTCTCCATGGCCTTGTTCCAGTGGGTGACAACATGGTCCTTGTTGAGCACAAAGGTGGGAATGGTGCTGCCTTCGATAATCTGCGAAAGAGCTTCTTTGCTTTCAATCAATCCTTTCTCGATTTCAACATAGCGTTCACCCCTTTCTCTGATCACGTCTGCCAGACGATCGGCAAAGCCTTCAAACAAACGATCAATTTGCGCTGCTTTGAAATTGTTTTTGCGCAGCTCTTTTAACGCGCTTCTCTTTTCCGCTTCCACCTGCAAAGCGCTCCAGAGGGTTCGGGCGGTGATATGATCAATCAACTCAATGCTATCCGGTTTTTCTCTGCTTATTATCCCGGCGAGTTCTTCATCCGGGGTCAGTTCCAGTAGCACCTGCAGATCTTTTAGCGTATAAAGCTCACGATAATCAGCGATAGTAGATATTCCCATCTGTTTTGCAAATACGCGTCCTTCGGCCTGGTCGTCGATATCGGCGACGCCTAAAATGGTCAGGCGGCAATCTTTGTACGGCTCACTGAACAGCAATTGCAGCAGATTTTTACAAAAATTTCCGCCGCCAACAATGGCGATATTGGATTTGAGCAGTTTGTCTAACACGCAACCTCTCCATATTTTTGGGGAACTATTCTAAACAGCCTGATCAATTGCGAATGCGTGATATTCTCTAATTGGGATAGACTGCCTTTTTCACCACAAAGAGCACGAAGATGCACGAAGTTTTTGACAGATCTTATAATCTCTTCACTTTGTGTCCTTCGTGAGCTTCGTGGTAAAATTTAAATATACGTAAAAATCCATGACTTTTGTTATATCTATATATGATTCAGATATGAGTTAAATGGTTACCGAACCTTATATTAAAAAAACACAAACGTTACGATGACAAAAGTTGGAATCAGATATATCAGCGCATATTTTAAAATATAGCCGAAAAAACTCGGCATGGGCGTTCCGGCCTCTTCGGAAATCGAGCGCACCATAAAGTTGGGCGCATTGCCGATGTAGCTACAGGCGCCAAAAAAGACCGCACCGGCGGAAATGGCTTTTAAATATATTGAACTTTCAGTCATCAGCAGCGGAACCGCCTGGGCTTCCGAAGCCCCGGGGTAAAAAGCGCCCAGGGCGCTGTTAAAAAAGGTAAGATACGTCGGCGCATTGTCGAGAAAGCTCGACAGCCCCCCGGTTACCCAGAAATAATGCACGGGCTGAGTGACACTGTTTGTTAAAAATGCCAGGGCACCCTGGGATCCGGCCTTTAAAATCAGCAAACAGGGGATCATGGTGATAAATATGCCGATGAATAAATAAGCCACTTCGATAATGGGAAACCAGCTGAAGTTATTGTCATCCCGTAATTGAATAGGCGTTGCTACCAGGGATAGGATTCCCATCAAAATTAGTAAGCCATCCCGCGCCCAGTCTTGAACAGACCTGTGCACACCAAATGTATTGACTTCGCCCCAGTCTACGATACCGCTCATCAGTACAGCGCCCACAATACCGGCTAAAAATATAAAATTGTACACACCTTCAAGCTTCAGAGGCTCTTTAACACCTTCTTCTTCGGGAGCGGACACCCCCTCTTTACGATAGTGGTAGGTGTCAAGTAGAAAATAGATCACCAGCAGAATGATGACAACCAGCAGCATGTGGGGCATGAGCTTAAAGGTCCAGAAAAAGGAGACGCCATGCAAAAAACCCAAAAACAGCGGGGGATCCCCGAGCGGAGTCAGGGAACCACCGACATTGGCAACTAAAAAGATAAAAAATACCACCATAAAGGTGCGGTTTTTACGATAATCGTTGGCCCGCAGAAATGGACGGATCAGCAGCATGGCTGCGCCGGTGGTGCCCATCCAGGAAGCCAGCAGGGTCCCGATGATCAGCATGATCACATTGACGATCGGGGTGCCGCGCAAGGTGCCGCGCAATAAAATACCGCCGGAAACCGTGTATAACGACCACAGCAGGATAATAAAGGGAACATAATCCGCGAGGACGATGTGCAGAATCTCGTATAACGCTTCGCCTTTAAATGCGATCAGAAAAGGTATTGCCAGGGATGCAGCCCAGAGTGCGGAAATTTTTCCAAAATGATGATGCCAGAAATCCGGTAAAATAAGCGGAAAAAGGGCAATCGAAAGTAACATCAAGGCAAACGGTATAATGCTCCAGAGCGGGAGAATTTCTCCGAGATTTGCATGTCCGGACCCCTGCTGAGAATCGGTTTTTTGATGGGGAGTTGAATTGTCATGGGCGGGTTGCTGGGCTGTCGGGTCAGCGGCCTGTGCAGAAGGCTGAGCGCTGGATGGCTCCGGATGTTCCGGTTGAGAGGCAGTCGCCAAACGAAAACTAAATAATGAAAACAATAAGATTAAAAACAATACATGGAAAACAGCCGTCCTTTTTCTTACAATCTTCATCTAGCCCTTCCTCCGCTATAGAAGTCGAAATCGCTAAGTCGCATCAGTTGAGATGCTCAGCAATTAAACGAAAATTAGACCCGCAGTTGGACATCCTTGTCGATGATCAAAACTACCGTTTTTTTATTAAATATGACGTGTGAGACGACTTTCGGCCGGTTGAATACAATTTTTCTTTTTATACGATTTAGAAAAATTACCACAGATTTTTTGCCAACTTAAACCTTGTATATTACCAAAGTCTGCCATAATTTCAAACAATTTTTAGATGAATGTACCGGCCAAGGTAGCGCGGAATTTTCGCAGATAATTTTCCGGATGGTAGGACAGTTTGGCTTTGCGAAGCCCTTCGTCATTTAAATCCTGTTCCCGATTGACAAAGGTGTAATCAGCTGCAGAGTCTGCCAAAAACATCTGATTGATGGCCTGGTAAATACCCTTGTACTGGGTATCTCCTTTTTCAAAATGAATGAGCAGCATGTCACGGGTGAGTGCTTCAGCAACGGTATAGGCCACCATTGAACCATCAACCATCAGGGCTCCGCCAAACAGACCTGCCAGCTGCTTCCATTCTTTTAGAATTCTAAAAATAGCGCGATTTTCAGAAGAGAGGATGTCGGACGATTCGCAGTCCCGCCAGGTGCACCAGTCTGTCTGCATGGCCATGGCCTGTTCCACCATATCGGCCCCGAACGGCAGGTAGGTGAAATCGTATTTGCGGTTGAATTGATTGAGCAGGTTCTTTTTTTTATGATAGAGCTTGCCCTGTAACTTGATCAACTCCGTCACCCGGTAAAGATAATCCCAGCTGCCTCTTTCTTCTTCAAAACGAGTCTCCTGCGCTAAGGTTTCGCGCCATAGATTTGTAAGCATTTCCGGAACCCGGGTAAAAACAGACCGGGCGTTTGGGTTCAATCTCAAACGGCTTTGCCAGTCGACCGCATCCCACAAACCGACGGGTGCCCACAGAAATTCTTCGGGCAGGTTTTGACGGATCCAGATCAAATCACCATCCCAGGCCCATTGAAGCTCGTATTCTTCGGCCCAGGCCCACAGGTTTAGAAAGCTGTAATCAGATGCAATCTGGGGACATCGGGAAAGAACTTCCAGATAGTCATTCTGTCTGTCAAGACTGATGGGTTCAAAGCTCAGGGGCATCGGGGTGCTCAATCCATGTATTGAGTAATTTGAATTTTCTATGTTAACGAAACGATGGTCATTAATTGGAGTGTTGGAGTACTGGAGTGATGGAGTAACGGAAAAAGTTGAATTCGAGTCGATCTTAGATTTCTTCTTTTCCAATACTCCAGTACTCCACTACTCCATTGCTCCATTATAATTTCCTCGATATACAGTATTACCCTAAACCTCAGAGTTTAGCTGTGCATTGCCAATTCGGACTTGATGGCTGCCGCGAACGCCTTTCCGGCTGTGTATGTTTCTTCGAGATATTCCGGATGTTTTAAAACATCATCCTGAAAATCGAGCTGACGGTATAAAAGGGCTTTCCAGAGTTCCATATCCATAACATCGAAAAAATATCTTACACTCAAAAGCATACCATCAAAAAGCTTTTTGCCTTTGGTAGCACCCACGGATATAAAAAGCCCCTTGCGTTTGATTGTCTGTTGGTCCTTGGGAATTTTATCCACCCAGTATTTTTTGACCCACAGGGATTGAAACCGATCCATCAGGATTTTTGTGTGGGAGCTGACCGAATAAAAAAAGACCGGTGAGGCCAGAATAAGCCCCTGGGCGTGATTTATTTTATCGCGCACCATCTGGAAATCATCTTTGATGGCACACTCTCCGGCTTGCAAGCATCCGTAAATTTCAAGGCAGGGCGATATTTTAAGATCGCGCAGTACAATTTCTTCCACATTGGCACCCGAATGCCGCGCCCCTTCAATCGCCTTTTTTAACAGCGTGGCCGTATTGCCCTTGCGCCGGGGGCTGCCGTATATCGCAACTATTTTAGGATTCTGCATGAGCTCGTTAAATTAAATTCATCATCAATTTAGTCTAAACTGTATTTCCAAAAACTCTTGCG
>Ga0255055_10001606_pt1 | contig 16346 bp, 13 predicted proteins | sample JV7_2_27_MG_FD_188633 | JGI IMG/M metagenome (GOLD analysis project Ga0255055, IMG submission 188633) | Seawater microbial communities from Jervis Inlet, British Columbia, Canada - JV7_2_27 | ecosystem: Environmental > Aquatic > Marine > Inlet | place: Canada: British Columbia | collected... | reverse complement strand
TTTTTGATTTGTTTATATTCTCATGTCTTTTGATATTTCTGCACTCAAAGTGCTCTTCAAGAAAATCTTTCCACCTAAGAAATCTATATATACTGTTGATACAAATGGCGATGGAAAAGCGGATTCGCTCCTAATCAAAGCTTTGAACGTTATCATGCCGATTGAAGTTCCAAAAGAAATTGAAATAGGTGGGTTTGATTCCAAAAATTTTGATATAAATAACTTCGAATTATCTGATTACGGCAAAATCTTCCTTGACGATGTTCCAATTAATGTTTCTAAGAAGGATTTTGATATTGGGAAACTAAAAGACCATTTTGCCTTTTACATTAAGGAAGAAAAATTTACAATTGATGAATTATTGAGTGGAAAACTCGCAGGTAAAATTATAGCCTTAGGGGATACTATAAACATTTTAATTAGAATTGACGGAGAAGGTATAGAAAAATTTTCTGAAGGAAAACATAATTTTAAATTCAAATCAGAAATAATTCCTATCCTCGAATTCAATTTTGAATTAGGTAAAGAAAACTTGAATCAAAGCTTTGATTCTGTAAATAACTAAATGTAACGCTTTTAACGCTTAGTTTTCTCATTTTCGAATTGTTTCCCATAAAATCAAAAAAGGTTGTAGTTTTTAAGTGTAGTCTTAAAAATTAGTGCGGGTGTTGAATAGCTATGGCAATTTTAGACCAAAATGTTCATCCGCAGATAAGTGAGCTAAATGAATACTCAACTGTTAAAATTATATGTCCCGTATGCAAAGTTTATAAAGAATTGAAATTCCCGAAATCTGTAATTAATGAAGCTGGACAATTAACCACAATTTCACTTCCTAAAGGTTTACTTTGTGATCATCACTTCCAAGCATTTATCGATAAAAATTTTATCGTTCGCGGATACCAGAAAGTAGATTTTGAATTTGAGAACAAGAAATTTGTAGAATCTAAAGCTGATGTGAAGTTTTTTAACGAAAATGACGATGAACTCTTTGAACACCTAACTTTTGAGGGAAATTACATCGAATTTAACCCTAAACGGAAAATTAATAGAGATTCACGCCCCCCTCCCCCTCCAATAGCTTCTGAAAGAAATAAAGGAAAGAGAAACCTTAAAGACATTTATGACGAATTTTGGGAGTTTATCAACGATAATAATGTGGATTTTAAAAAATTCATAGAAAAAGATAAGAGAAGAATAAAACTTAAGCTTGGGATTAATTAAGAAAGAATTTAGGGTCAATATTTTTTCTCATACGGAACAATGCTAATGTTATCAAAGACCGTAAGTTTGTAATAACCAACGAAAATTGTTCCGAAAAAAATGTGATTTAGTAATAGTTTTTTCCAAGTTATTACTAATAGAAAGTAAAATGAATCATCCTATTATCTATTATAAAAAGAAACGGGGGGTTTAAGGAAATTTGACGGAATATTTCGTTGTTTTACAGCTCTTCTATGGTTTCTGTGATGGTAACATCTCTCTTCTCCAGTTCTTTCAGGAGTGTACTATAACATGTGCTATTTTGTCCTATATACTCCGGCGGGGATATTCCTTTCCTATTATAAACACCCTTAGCGACGAGACGGGTAACTATGGAACATGTATAACCTGTAGTACGGGCCATGGATAGTGTTTTTGAGTTTCTATCATAACGGTCAAGCATATCATAACAGTAAGTAACTTTCCTACCTTGTTTCTCTCCTTTGATTATTATTTGCATTACAAGGAGATCTTCTTCACCTTCTTTGAGTTTCCACTTTGGAAGTATCAATTTCGTGGTTAGATCAATAGGCTTGATTTTTACTCCTTTAACTTCAATGGTTTCGTGGGAAAATAGTCCTAGATCTATTAGTAGTTTCATCTTTTCTATATGGCCAGGATAACGTAATGTTTTCTCTATCTTGTTAGGAATGTCAGGGAATGTTTTTGTCAAGGTTCTTAATCCATCCATATTGAAGGCTTCAAGTGAACCAATTCCAGGGAAATCTATTATTTCAGGATCAGATAATGCTGGTCGGATAACAAGATTACCTTCTACAATAAATCTTGCTGGCGTTGTATAATCTTCGATCATGTCAATGGGTGAAAAAAGAGTCTTGTATTCAAGAGGCCTCTCTCTTATTACTGGAAGACCTCCAACGTAGCAAATGTAAGAATCGATTTTCTCTAAGGAACTATAGAGATGGCCTAGTATGATACTACTTAATCCAGGAGCAACCCCACAGTCCACTATTGCGGTTACATCATTTTCTTTAGCGAGTTTATCAAGTTTAAAAGCATCTTCAGGAAAAAATGCAATATCTACAACATTTTTACCGGTTTCTATAATAGATTTAAGCGTTTCAAAACCTATGTAACCCGGTAATGCCCCAACAATAATATCAAAGTCCATTACCGTGCTCTTCAAAGTTTGTGAGTTAGATAAATCAGCGTGTATCACATTAATATGCTGTTGTTTCAATTTATCTAAGGAAGACTGGTTGACATCTGCAACTGTTACGTCCATATCTCGATCCATTGCTAAATCAAGGGCGATAGTGCTCCCAACAAGACCCGCTCCTAACACAAGACACTTCATTAAATTATCTCCTATATTAATATCTGCATTTAAAGTTATAAAAATGATTTATATAAGTAAAACTTACCCCGAAACCTGTACCTTAATAATTAATTAAGAAAGAATATGAAAGAAATTTCGTCGAATTTAACCCTAAACGGAAAGATAATAGAGATTCACACCCCCTTCTAATAGCTACTGATAGAATTAAAGGAAAAAGAACCCTTAAAGACATTTATGACGAATTTTGGGAGTTTATCAACGATAATAATGTGGATTTTAAAAAATTCATAGAAAAAGATAAGAGAAGAATAAAACTTAAACTCGGGATTACCTAAGATCTTATTTTTGAGCTTTATGAAATGTTTCTCTTCATTAATGCGATAAAAACAGCTCACGAACTCAGTTGTGTTTTGAATTCCTGTTTAATTTCTTATGGCGTATAAAAAACCTAGATTTTTGGGAGAGTTGCCTATTTTACTTGATTTTCACTGTTCTTCTATACGGCTAGTCTTAATATTTAGATGTAAAATGCATACAAAAAAAATCAAGATATTTGAGTAGTTTTTTATGAAATAATATCATTATTCTTTCTTGAGCTCGAATATTAAGATACAAATTTGTGGAAAATATTAACACATAACGCAAGATTGATACTCAGATGAGTAATGACGAGATTATTTTTAAGGGAAAAACTGACAAATTTTACAAGGTCATCGTAGTAGGCGACCCTGCTGTTGGTAAGAAAGAGCTTATCGCTAAATTTGCCACAAATCAATTTGAAGAAAAATATCTACCGACTCTCGGTTTTTCAATTTTAAAAGAAGCAATCAAATTGAAAGATTATAACGCCACGGTTAATTTAATGTTTTGGGATATAGCCGGACAACCTCAATTCTACATGCTCCAACGCTCTTATTTCAATGGGGCAGACGGAATGCTTTTAGTATTTGATCTCACACGCTCTAGTACGTTTAGTAATGTTAATAATTGGTATAGTTCCGCAGTTAAATTTGGTCTTAGTGGAGTTCCAAGAATTTTAATTGGGAACAAAATAGATTTAAAAGATGAGAGAAAGATAATATTACCTATGGCTGAACATTTAAGCGAAAACCTAAACGCTCCATATTACGAGACTTCAGCTCTCACTGGAGAAAATGTTAAGGAAGTGTTCGAGAAAATCGCAGAATTGGTATATTTAGCACCAGAACGGGAGGACGCTTCAAATAATGAACCTTTAATCTCCAAAAATTACGAAGAACCCTCTAATGACAAACATAGAGTGGAAAAATCATCGTATAAAACGGAAAAACCATTAGATTGGAAATCAGTTTTGCTAAAAGAAGTACAACCCTCCTCCTCTGCAAGTGACTCCATGGAACTAGATAAGAGAGAAAAAAGAGCTTTAAAAACTATTTTTAAATACTTTAACGAATCAAAAGTTGTATATTACAAACCGGAAAAATCTGAAACTGATCTATTACGCTCAATAGAAACGGGGGATCTCGTTGTTTTAACGAGCAAATTAAAGTACCAAAAGTTATTCCCACTACCTTCGGATTTTTTTTATATTTTGATAATTGGGGGGATTTTAATTGGAATGATTCCCGGGATGCGAAATTTTGCCACCATAGTTCTTATTATCACGATTGGAATCATTAGTAGGGCGATAACAACTACGATGTTTCTAAGGCATTATTTTATCGTATTAAATTCTCATGGAATTTACTATAAAAAAATCAGAAGCCCAAGATTTATACCTTGGACCGATGTGGTTGAGATAATCGGTTATTCTCCTGGGTTGCACAAAAATGAGAGGACCGTTGGGTTGAGCTTAAAATCCAAAAAAAAAGTACGATTTAAGGAAATTAATTATCAATATAAGCACAAGTTTTTAATGTTTGAGGATGCCTTTAGGACTTTCAAATTTAGACAGTGCCCTTTTTACAGATTTGGTCGCCATAGGGGTCAATTTCAAAGCTCTTGAAAATACTATGTATAAAATACTCGGGATTAACTGAGTTCTACTAAAATTATCTAATTTTTTATAGCATGAATCTAAAGTGCCAAGAGAGGGATTTGAACCCTCGATACCTAGATCTTCAGTCTAGTGCGTTCCCGGGTTTCGCAGGATCCTGAAATAGGACCTCTACTACGCCACCTTGGCTAGATGATGATACTCTTAACTTGGAATTAAAAATGAACTTTAATCCTAATTAAGATAGAAATAAAAGTAAGGAATCTCATAAAAATCTTTTTAGTTTTCAATTAAGGGGTAGAATTGAATTTTCAGACAATTCTATTTAAAATATAGATTTTAAGTCTGATACCACATTCATGGCAAAATATTGAATCTGAGTCAAGTTGTATTCCGCATCTTTCACATGAAACCTTGATTTGATAATTACGCATAATAATCTCTTTTTCACTCTTAGGTTTCATTTTAACTAATTTTCTAAACTTATATGCGTAAGAGCTGATACCTATTGTGGTGGTTACTCCTAACCAGGTATAAAAAAAGCCTATGAAATCGGTTGAATATGGGTCAACCTTGACGCAATATTTTATAAATCCGAGAGTTTCAAACCAAATCATGTGTATTCCGGAAGAATTAACATAAAATTTTCCTGAGTCTGTTTGGTTTCCTCTTGAAGCATAATAGTCTTCAAGAAGGCACGTCAAAATATCAAGATAATCTCCACCCACGGGGGGTGGAATCTCTAAGGCTAATCTTCGAAGATCTTCATAAGTACCTCTTTTTATTATTAAAAGAGTTACATTACTAGTAGATGTAAAGTCCCACTCAATTGCATGATTTACCTCCCTTTCTAACAGAATATAAGGTAAATTTTTATTATTCCCAGAGTCAGTATGAATGGCAGAATTCATTACAATTTTTTGATTAGAAAGTACTGCTATGAATCCAATGATAATTGTTGTTAATATTGGAAAAAAAAGTGTTTTTTTCTTAATTTTCTCTCTTAACACCCATTTAATTATTCCTGACTTAATTTGCAGTTTTATATTTATATCTAGAAATATATTTTTATTGTTTTTTATAACTAAATATATCCAAAAATATATAAAAAACAAGATATAAAAATGTTGCGAATGATAATTAGAAGAAAAATATAGAAAGAAAGTATTTCTTTTGAGAAATTAATTGAATTCACCAAATATGTAAAACTAAAAATCGACTCTTATATAGTATATTATCTTATTTTGTGTACAATATATTATATCAAAACTCTAGAGCTGAAACAATTTATAACTATTCTTAAAAATCCAAATCAATCAGAAATTGAACATGCAATTGAGTTAAATCTTTATGAATTTTTTAGATCGATAGTACATATCGATCTTGAGCATACTCAATATGAAGAGACTGAGGAGTTCTCCAGATTCTCTACGGGGATCCCATTCTTTTTTTTTAATGGGGTGATAGATAGCCATATTTCCTCAGAAAATGCTATTAAAAAGATAAAGGACAATATCACTTATTTTGAAAAGAGACAAGTTCCCTTTCTTTGGGTGCTTGGCCCATCAAGCACTCCTAAAAATATGGGAGAGTTATTAATCAGAAATGGATTCATCCTTGACAAGGTTCTGGGGATGGCTTACAACCTAAAAATTTTGGACACAGAAAGAGAACTGTTAAACAAGGTAGAGATAATAAAGATTGAAAACATGGAAACTTTAAAAGTATGGAATGACATAATTTTAACTGGTTTTGCATTTCCAAAAGAATTTCTATCTGATTTTTTCTACAATGCTTTCTCTTTTATACTTTTGAACGATAGGGCCTCTGCAAGTGCATTCTTAGCATATTATGATGGAAATCCTATAGCCTCTTCATTAGTATTATATGAAGCAGGTGTTGCAGGTATTCATATGGTTACTACATTAGAAGAAGCACGTGGTAAAGGGATCGGTACTGCGATAACTCTTGCTCCACTACACGAGGCTAAGAAATTAGGATATGAGACTGCAATTCTTCACTCAACTGAGATGGGTTTAAAAATGTATAAACAGATGGGTTTTAAGGAATATTGTACAATAGAATGGTTTATATGGCAGCCCGGTTTAAAAGAATAAGTTAAAACTAAAATTTTCCCATAAAATATATTTAAAGAAACTGAAGCGGTTAGTTTATGAGTTTTTCTAACTCAACCACGTTGCTAAAGAATAAATAAATTTTATTATAATAAAATTAATTAGAATTTCATGTTGATTTATAGTTAAATCAAATTCAGAAAGAAAAAAAGTGTTACGATACGAATGTCGGAAGAAAAATTCAAAACTGCCTCTTTTGAAGAAAAAATGGAAATGTTTTATGGCAAGATGTCCGAAAAACAATGGAAGGATAGCATTGAACAAGTAATATATATGTGTAGAGAATATTGCGGAAAATGTCCAAGTCATGAAGGAACTGGAGAAAAATCTCTTGCTTTTTGTATGGTGGGGGAGAGTCCCGTAATAACTGAGAAGAAAGGTTGCTTATGTGGAAAATGCCCAATTACTAAAACAATGAGTCTCCGCTGGGAGTATTATTGCGCTAACGGCAACGCTGTAGGGCTCTCGCAACTTGGAAAGTAAGAATCCACTCAACCTTCTGTAAAACCAGAACAACATCAACTTTTAAAAGATTTAAATTTCGGTAAGGGATAAAACTTCAATTAGATTATATTTTTATTCAAGTTATCTAAATATTAAATAAAGTGGGGTTTTTGGATTCCTGTGAAAACTCTTTTAATTGAAGCATTTTATACTAAATAATAGAATGGTAATAGCATTAGTTAAAATGATATAATCGTGAAGAGAATAAAAAGCATTGATACGATTCGTGGTTTTTGCATTTTTATGATGCTTTTCATCCATTTTAATGAGTGGTGGCTAATAGGTGAAGATTATTGGATTTTCATTGCCGTGGATTTTGTTTTTGCACATTCTGTAGCCTTTGGATTTGTTTTTGTATCAGGTATATCTACAGTTCTATCCTTTCAAAGCAAACTTGTAAAGGCTGAAAGTTATAAAAATCTTAATCTACAGAGCGTAAAAAATGAAAATAAGTTTAGAGCGTTAATATTACTAGGAATCTCTTTCATTTATAATATAGGGATTTCTTTTTGGATGAGGAATCTTGCATATCTCTGGACTTGGAACGTTCTGCAGACAATAGCAATTACTCTTCTTTTAGTTGAACCTTTTTTAAAGATGTCTAAAACCTTTAGGATAATTATTGGAGTTATTTTATTATTAGCAAGTCAATATATATTAGCACTCCTATTACCTTACCAAGGGCAGAATAACTTATACGGAGTAATTTTTTATCTTTTATTCAATTCATTGGATCAATATATATTTCTACCATTTTTTAGTGTTTTTTTAATAGGGACAGTAGTAGGGGATATTATTTTTGATGTCTTTAAGATTGAGAATGAAAATGAAAGAAGAATTGCGATTAAAAAGAGTTTTATTATTCCTCTGTTGATAGTAGGAATAATCCTGATGACATTTGGTATTTTACTTCATAATTTTAGAATTTTTACATTATCACCAGGGGCGATTACGATAAGAATAGCTTCTTTGCCTCTGATGATTTATGCTATGGGAATAAACTTCATTGCTATTTCAGTTCTTTTCTATATTGAAGAATTTTTAGTAATTAAGACAAAAAAGAAATACAGATTCTTTTATTTTTATTCTTATTATTCATTTACTATCTATTATCATCAATTTATACTTATAAATCTCTTTCCATTTAGATTAAATATTTATGTTGCCTTGATTGTAGAAGGAGTGGCATTATTTCTAATTACTCTATTAATTGTAATCCTTTATAAAAAAGTGGGGTCATATGCCTCCTTAAAAACACAAATTGGCTTAATAGCATTTAAAATAGCCAATTTTATTAACAAAAGAAAAAAATTAAATAATCATAATACTGGCAAATCTCTTAGATGATGTTTATCCAACAACTCCTTGCTGTTTTAGTTGATGGAGGTACAATTCTCTCTTTGGTTGCTGTGATCCTGATCCATATTCAAGGCTCTAACTTTTTTTATTAAGGATTTCTGCTCGCTTTTCTTTAGGTAATTTTTCGCTAGCGTATCTAAGGATTAACCGAGATAATTTTTTATTATTCTTTGATAAGTAATCAATAATTACTTCAGGTTTATATTTTGAGCACGTTTTTAAGAGCCATCCAATTCCCTTTTCGATGTAATTCGCTTCAGAATACTTTAACATTTTTTCCACAAGTTTAAAAACATAATCCTCATCAAAATCTTTTTTCATCATAGTAATTTTAAGTAGTATTACCATGGAGGCTCTTTTGATCCATAGATTATCCGAATCTGACCAGTTATTTATGGTTTTTATAGCTAGAGTTTCATTTCCTTTTTTTCCTAAAAATGGACCAAGGAGTCTTACGCAAGTAGAATCGCAGTGACTCCAAGTGTGGCAATGTTCTGCGTATTCTTTTCTAAACATTTCAACAGTTTCTTCATTGAAATGTTTCTTGAACCGATTTAAGAAGAAAAATCCGGCAAATTTTTTTTCTTCAACATTTGTTCTTGTCAGTTTTCTAAACACTTTAACAGCGTCATTATAACTGCAGTCAAATTTTTCGTAAGCTGACTTTACGATCTTTTCTATTTCGGGCATTCGAACGCCGTAGATGATGTAATCAGAAGTATCTGGATTTAATATCTTATACATTCTCTCTTTTTGATCTTCAGATTGTTGAGGGATGTTTTCTAACAATAAACTTGAGATTTCCTTTACGATCGAATCTATCATAAATATTTATCAATTCCTGTTTTTTCATTCAATTTTTTACTTTTTTTTAAATATGGTTCTACAAATTCTCTTACTTTAGAATTAAAATTGTTAAGTTTAGCTAATTCTCCTCTTTTATAAACATTAATAATTGATTCTTCTAAATTGTTAAGAGTTAGTCCTGCCCAATAAAACGATTTATTTGATTTTCCTGATGTTAATTCATCCATGTAATCTTTTACTAATAGTAATTCTGAAATTTTATAATTCCATTTCCTATAATCTTTCGGAATCCATCTCTTTTCTCTAACAGCAATGTCATATTTTTGACATAAAGCTAATAATTTTTGATGAATCTTATTGGTATAACCTTTGGGAGGAGTCATCTGGCCCTTATATAAATTCAACAATGGGTTAACAACATGGCTGTATCTACTTTCCTTTAATTTCTTAATAAAGAAATCAGCTTGAACATCGCGAAGAGTTAATCCTGGAGCAAATAAGATAAAATCGGCTCCGGCCTCTTTTGATTTTTTAATTACGGCTTCTAAATTATCGTCGTTATCTTCTAAAAAGGGGATTATTGGCATGAAGTAAGTTCCAACTTGAATATTCGGTGCTTTTCTTTTAATCTGTTTTAAAGCTTCGAGTCGTTCCTTAGGGGACGAAGAATGAGGTTCTAAAAACTGTGCTAATTCTTCATTCATAGTAGTTATAGAAAAACCAACCGTACACCAAGTATCTTTTGCAATTCTATTTAATATTTCAATATCTCTAGTTATTAAATTTGACTTGGTAGCAATATTGACTGGATATTTATGTTTTTCTATTACTTTTAGAAGTTTTAATGTATTTTCGATTTCTAACTCAATTGGTTGGTATGCGTCACAGACACCACCTGGGCCGATTACATCCGGTAGTAGCGTTCGGGATCTTTTTATTCTTTGGTCTAAAATTTTATCTATATTTGATTTCACAATTACTTCTGTTTCAAAATCCTGACTTAAATAGTATCGCTGGCTTCTAGCATCGCAGTATATACAAGCATGAGCACATCCCGAGTAAGTATTTATAGTATAGCGGCACCAAAACCAAGAATCGGGGTATTTTAACTTGTTTAAAGCAGTTTTAAATTCTTTATAAGTAATTTTAATGTTCTTCGTCATAACATAGCAAGATTATCAGTAACGCTCAATAATACAAGAAAAAATTTAAGATTAGTTATTTAATATACCTTTTATTTGAAAGAAGATGAGAAAAAACGCCCTTAGTTATTATTGATAAGCAAGTGATTAAAATATGGAAATGGAAATATGGAAAAAGGGCGCTTTTTCAAATAATAGTTATAACAATGTATAGTTATAAGTAATAGCCCAATTATAATACTCTTAAAGTTCTGTTGCGTTTTTTTATTAAATATTTACCAAATTTTTAATAAATGTAAAATAGTAAAGGAAAAAATCGTTTATCATACAAACTTCTAAGAATTTAATAAATCGTTTTTAAAAAAATAATGAGTAATAATGAAAAAATAAGTTATTCATATTTTTTTCTACTTAGATTAACCCCATCTAAATCAATGAATGATTGTAATAAAGATACTATTTGTTCTAATTGCTCCTTTGACTTATATTCTAAATCCCCAAATTGTTCAGAAATAATCTTAAAGTTCTTTTGAACATATGATTTAAAATTTTCAGACTCAATATGATCTAAAACAGTGTTTTTCATCTTATCTAATTCAGTATCGACTTCAACTGTATTCCTTCTGAAAAGGTCAACAAATCGTTTGTATTTATAGAAATAATTGTATAGCAGATCACATAACCCATTAAAATCTTCAGTTGAAAAGGGAAAGCCTAAAACTCGATTTAAGTCCAATTTAGCCAAATCTTCCCACTCAATCTTCGAACCTTTTATAGGAACAATCATTAATTTGTTATTTCTAGCAAGTTCTAACTCTGTTTGGCAATCATTTGAATTGATAGAGCCATCGGTGGCAATAAACAATAATACTTGGCATTTTGGGACATTTTCTCTCATAAAATCATCAATATTCCCACTCATATCTCTTTCACAGTAAATTACTTTATAAATCTCATCCCGTTCTTCAAGATTCTGAGCTAATGCAATGATCTGAGCCTCATCGAAATCTAGATCTTTCATTTTATGGCTTAAGAAGATATGCAAATTTGCTCGAATTCTACAATATTCTAATATTTCATCCAAATCCCTCGCAAGCATTTCACGATCTTCTTTAGTGAGAGGATTATAGAGCAGAATTAATTCTTTTAAACTATCTAAACCCCAAAGTTGGGGAGGAATTGATGTGAAATTATTACTTTCAAGATTCAAATGAACCAGGCTTTTCAGCTGAGCAAAAGATTCTGGTAACCAATTAAGTTGGTTCACTCTCAAATCTAGTATTTCGAGCTTTTTAAGTAGTCCAAATGAATCTGGTAATGAATTTAACCTATTCTCTCTTAAACTAAGTTCTTTAAGTGATTCCATCTGGCCAATTGAATGAGGTAAAGATATTAAAGCGTTATTTTGTAAATTTAATTCTATCACATTTTTTAATAAACCAATTGATTCAGGCAAATTCTTTAACCTATTTTTCATTAAGTTCAGATAATTTAATGATTTTAATCCACTTATTACTTTTGGGAACTCTATGAATTGGTTTTTCACTAATGAAAGATAATTTAATTTCAATAAATTTTCAAATGAATTAGGTAAATTTTTTAGTCTATTCCATGATAGATTCAAATTTTTTAGATCTTTAAGTTGACCTATAGAATTTGGTAGATAGTGAAGATGACAATTCTCCAAACTAATCTCTTCTAAGTTCATCAGTTGCCCTATGGATTCCGGCAATTCTTTTAATGGATTATCAGTTAAATTAAGAACCTTAAGAAGACGCAAATTTCCTATAGAGTCTGGTAAAGAACTCAATCTATTATATTGTAAATCTATTTTAATAAGGGAATTAAGTTCCCCAATAAATTCTGGAAGAATTGTAAATTGATTCCAAGATAGATCAATAATTTGTAAAGACTTTAAATTTGTAAAGGATTCGGTTAATGAATTCAAATTATTATTGGATAGATTCAATTTTCTCAATTGAGTGAGCTCTCCAATTTCTTTAGGTAAAACGGGTAACCTAAATCCAAATAAACTAAGTTCAACGATCTGTCCATTTTCTATTACATAACCTGCATGATGCTTTAGAGATTTTTCACCCCATTTGGTTGTCTCTTCCCACCAAATCTGATTAACTTCTTCTATAGATATCTTCAATAATTGCTCTAAATTCGCAAGTGTTTCTAAATCTTTTAAAAGAACATCCTCTTCCATAACTTTCACATGAAATAGATTTAATAAAAAAGAAATTATGTTATTAATTTGTTTTAGGTTCCATATTTAAGTTCTTTTACATCTACATAATCTACGAATAGCTCGACTTGCCCATCTAGCCCTGTACAATCGCCTTGAAGGTCTGTGACATCTCCTTTCAACCCTGAAACATCCCCTCTTAAATAAGTGGGATCGCCACGTATCTTTGAGACATCTCCACTAATTTTGGATACGTTACCCTGTAAATTTGAAGTAACTCCTTTTATATTAGAGATATCTCCATTCAGATGACCAATATTACCTTTAATATTCGAGACATCTCCTCTGATATTAGATACATCGCCCCTTATTTCAGAAACATCGCCTTTTATATTTGAGACATCTCCTTGAATATTTGAAATATCCTTACAGATATTAGATATATCTCCCTGGATATTACTTACATCCCCTATAATCTTACTCACATCCCCCCCATTATTAAAAATATCCCCTCTAATACCAGTAACTTCTCCGGATATATTTGTTACATCCCCTCGCAATTTGGATGTATCCCCAGTTATATTTGTAACATCACCAAAAATATTTGAAATATCACCTCTAATATTAGTGACATCTCCTTCCGTATTCACCATATCTCCACGAATTCCAGTAACATCCCCACGAATGTTTGTTATATCGCCTTGTAGATTAGTAACATCCCCTCTAATTTTAGTTACATTTCCCATGATATTAGAGATGTCGCCCCGAATATGAGATATATCCCCTTCATTATTTAGGATATCACCCCGTAAATTTGTTATTATTCCATACACCGTCGAAATATCACCTCGAATATTTGAAAGGTCTCCTTGAATTTTTGAGACATCTCCTTTTGTATTTGAAAGATCACCCTCTACATTCGAGATATCCCCACTTATGTTAGAAACATCACCCCGTATTCTCGAGACATCACCTTTAATTCGTGTTACATCACCCGAGATGTTCGAAACGTCGCCACTTATTGAAGTTACATTTCCTTGGATGTTTGATACATCACCAGTTATGTTGGTTAAATCCCCATCGTTATTAAAAAGATCTCCACGAAGCCCTGTAACATCACCTTTTAATCCTGTAAAACTACCTATTATACCAGATACATCACCCTCTATGTGTGATACATCTCCTCGAATATTAGATAAATCACCAGAAATCTCAGTTACATTTCCACGGGTATTAACAACATCACCTCTAATGTTAGATACATTACCTTCAAGTCTTGTAACATCACCTTTAATGCTTGAAACATTTCCTGAAATGGCTGAAACATTCCCATATATACTTGAGATATCACCCTGTATATGTGTAACATCTCCTGAGGTATTGACCATATCTCCTTGAATTCCACTAGTATCACCACTAATTTTTGAGATGTTCCCCTTAATTTTGGAGAGATCACCTCTGACATTGGAACTATTTCCTTGTATATTTGTTACGTAACCAGATATGTTAGATATGTCTCCTTTTAGATTTGAAACATCTCCTTTTAGATTTGAAACATTTCCTTTAATGTCCGTAATATTCCCTCGGAAACTTGTTAAAGTCCCCTCAATATTAGAAACATCGCCCCGAATATTTGTAACTTCACCATCGATTCCAGATGCTTCACCATAGAGATTTGAGGCGTTTCCTAGTATTTTAGAAGTATCCCCGGTTAGCCGATCTTCATTCACAAGGACTCTTTTTACTTTACGTAGAGGCTTCTTTTTGGTTTTACGGCTCTCAATATTCTCTCCCATTATTAACACCCTCTTTATATAATTAATCAATAATCATGAAAATACTATTAAATTTCAATAATTTTCTTTTATTTTTATTATTTTATAAGTCTTGTTTTTTGAGATTTGAATTATCTTTTTCCTCTTCACACTGATCTTGTAAGATTATTAAAAAATGATTATTAAATAAAGCAATCATGCTACTAATCTAAAGAATCTTCAATAAAATAGAGATATTGTTAGTTTAAACTTTTATTTTTCAACCGTTCCCGAGCGTATAATGATATCAAATAATCTGATTAATCAAACAAATCTTTTATAAATTGACCAATTTTACCTATAGCTTCTTTTGCTTCAGGAAGGTCATAAAGACCGTAATTTTGCCAGACATGGGGCATATCATCCCATTCTTGTAGGATTGCATTAACACCGGCAGCTTTTGCGAGCTCCACTAATCGTGTAGAATGATCGTAGACCATCTCACTTGTGCTTACTTGCGCTAAAATTGAAGGGAAACCTGTAAAGTCGGCAAAGATTGGGCATGCGAGAGGATTATTAGGATCTACTCCGTTTAGATATGCGGGAATCCACCAAAAAACGCCCACATCTGCCATAACACAATCTGTAGGAGCATTCTTTAGTATTGTTTTACTGTTTGTCGTATAATCAATACCAGGAGAGAGAACTACAGCACCTCTGGGCATGGTAATATCTTCTTCTTTAATTTTAATAAGAGTTGCGAGAGCCATGTTTCCGCCTGCAGAAGCTCCACCAATAATGATGTTTTCAGGTTTATATCCATTCGAGAGAAGCCATTCATATGATGTAAGGCAATCGTTTGGACCCTCAGGGAATGGACGTTCAGGAGCAAGAGCGTAATCCACGCTCAATACTTTTACGCGGGCTGCTTTTCCAATCTCAACTGTATAAGGTCGGCTGGACATTGGAGATCCTAACACATGTCCTCCTCCGTGGAAATACAATAAGATTTTATTTTCGTCAACACCCTCAGAAATTTGCCACTCTGCTGGCACTCCCCCTGCATCAATAAATTCAATTTTCACATCTGGAGACAATGGATGCTGCTCTTGTAGAATTTTTCCTTTATATTCCATCGCACCTCGAAAAATCTTTGCTAACTGCTTCATTTGGTCTCTATTTATAAGATCATAAAGATCCTCCGTTTTACCTTCTCCAGTTTCGAGTATCTCGTAGAATCGTTTATTTCCGGCCGCAATTATTGAAAGCATTTTTATGATGTCTATTCCTTCCTTTTCCGCAATCTCGAGTGCTCCTTTTGTAATTATTTTTTGACTCCTTTGTTGGAGTTTCTTTACATCGGGTCTCAATAATCGTTTGTTCAATATTGGCATAAAAATTATACATTAGCTTTTTTAAATAACTTTATCATAAAAGTTTATCACGTTGAAAAATCCTTTAAGGTTTAATAATAAATGCGCCCTCCGGGAATTGAACCCGGGTCGTCAGGTTGGAAACCTGATATTCTAACCACTATACCAAGAGCGCTGTATAAAAACAGAAGATATTTAAAAAGATTTTTCCAAGTGGTATTGAAAAAAAATTGATTAGTTGTATATTATTAATGATTAAAAAAAAACTTTCTCATAGTTATTTTGTTATATAATGTCATTAGTAATTTCATAAAAGCTAACTATTTTATTTACGATAACCCACGCATCCAAAGAATAATTCGAAATTGATACAATTTTATCGCTTAGGTTTAAGATATCTTCTGCAAAATAACCTTTTTGAAAACCACCTATGATAGCAATATAATTTTTAGTCAAATCTTTATCAAATAAATCGAGATGATATTTAACTAATTCCCCCCTGCTTGAAAAGATTACAATTTCCTTCTTTTTAAAAGATTTTAC
>Ga0255055_10001604_pt1 | contig 16353 bp, 13 predicted proteins | sample JV7_2_27_MG_FD_188633 | JGI IMG/M metagenome (GOLD analysis project Ga0255055, IMG submission 188633) | Seawater microbial communities from Jervis Inlet, British Columbia, Canada - JV7_2_27 | ecosystem: Environmental > Aquatic > Marine > Inlet | place: Canada: British Columbia | collected... | reverse complement strand
TCCGTACATTGCTGTCGACCCTGATGGTAATGAGATAAGTCGCGGTTCGAAAAAGGACAAACGCTATGTCGATATCATCGAGCATTCGAACGCCAGCGGCGTATCCGGTGAATATCGAATTATCCAACCGGAGGTCAAGGTGGGCATAGTAGTAGCGACGAATATAACGGCGCCGCCGCCGCCTCCCCCCAGCTCACCCCCTGAGTGGACAGCCGTTCCGAATCCGATTTTCATTGCCGGCGTGGGCGGCCAATATAATCTGAATGATAATACGACCGATCCTGAAGGTGATCCGCTTGTCTTCGTCAAGACAGCCGGCACTTGGCCTGTTGGCTGGTCGCTCAATCCCAATGGAATAATCACTGTCGGTTCTTCTTGCGTCGAAGGCGTCACGGCGGGATTTACGGTTACTTGTGACGATGGCACAAACGCGCCGGTCGCGAGTTCAAGTTTCAGTGCGACCGTAAACGCGGCGAGTTCCCCGCCTGCTACTGGTTTCGCTTTTCCGCGTCTTGGCCTTGCTTGTTATGGTTGGGGCGGAACAGGAAAAGACAGCAAGCCGGGTGGTGTGGTGGGGTGTATGCAGCGCATTGCGGCACACGATGTTGTAATTATTAACGTGTGGCGCACATGGACTTCATCTTGGGTAACAGGGCCAAGCAAAGATACCTCAAATATATGTCCTTATATTAAAACATTTAACGCCGACATCAAGATTTACAACTATGTTAATCCTAGCGAAGCAAGCGATGGTAGACAAAACAACGTCGAACCTTATATAGAGTGGTCAAACGATGGCGACCCCGCAACGGGGGGTAAAGGGACCGATGAGGGATGGTGGCTTTATGACGGAAGTGGGACCACCTATCCCGAGGATGTGATGTTTCCTTCCGGTACTTACCCCAGTGCTCAAATCAACTACGGTAGTGATAATACAGATGCCGCTGGATTAACTTGCGCTCAATGGTGGGCGCGAGCGCAGTACTGTAACAATGACGATCAAGGCGACTGGGTAACGAGCGGATACGGATTTCGTAAAGAATATGGGTACGATGGCTGGTGGATGGACATTATGCGATATGAGCCGCGTACCGGTGGCGATTTCGATGAGGATAGTTCTTTTGAAAACAAGGATACTGCCACTGCACTTGCCTATAAAGCGCAAGGTGATGCTCGACACACTGCTGAAGTGCTTACGCTTGATCCAAACCTTCTTGTGGGGGGTAATTATACGCAGAACGGCGGTGTAAATGGGACAACAGAATATAACCTAGCAGTAACAAGTGGCTATACAGACTTGGTTAATCTTTGTTTTATGGAAGGGATAATGGGCAGAACCAGCTCTATCGAAACGTGGGGCGGGTTCGACGCAATGATGCGCTATTACAAGCGCATGATGACACTTAACGCTGGAATGGACCCCCAGCATACAATGTTTGATAATTGGGAGTTCACTGAAGGCAGCACAACCATCTGGGAAGGTACGCATTCCAAATGGGGATGGGGAAGATACGGTTTGTGTTGCTGCCTTCAGGATAATGGATATTACGGCTTTCCTGACCCTCATATTGATTGCAACATCCTTGATGAATACAGCTTTGATCTTGGTGATGCAGTCGATGCACCGAAGTACGATGGTGCTGATGTAACCACATCAAACAGCGGCTCCGGTTATTTGGACTACCAGCTCGGGGTGCATCTGAGGGAATTTCAGAACGGTATCGTTCTTGTTAATCCGAAAGGCAACGGCGAGCGAACGATTACGCTCCCAGACCCCGGCGCAGGCTTTCATTGGCAGCGCCTTCTTGCTTCGGATTATGGCAATCAAGACCCGGGTGTGAACGATGGCTTGATCATAACCTCACAAACGCTTCCCGAACGACACGGCATAATTATCAAGCGAGTAGGATCCTTCCCCCGGCTAGGAGTTACAGCTTATGGTGGCTGGGGTATCTCCGCGTTGGATGGAAAGCCCGGCGGAATGACAGGGCGAATACAACGAATTGCTAAACACGATATTGCGCAATTGGGGATGTGGCGTCAGTGGTTTTATTCTGGTCCTACTGGGCCAGATAAAGATATGACGGACATTTGTCCGTACATAAAGAGCTTTAACCCAAATATAATTCTGTATGAATATACGATAGCAGGATCGGATGTTCGTGTTGACAGTATGGCTACACCGTGGCCTGAAGCAAGAGTAAAATGGGAGGCTGAGACTTGGTATTTGTACGATGGAACTGGAACAGTCGTCCCAGACGATGTGAAAATAACCGCTGTATGGCCTGAATATCAGGGAAACATGGGATCATTAGTTCCGCTTGATAGCGCAGGCGTACATCCGATGGAGTGGATGGCTCGCGCAGAACATGCCAATGAAGATGATGTCGATGGTGATTGGGTAACGAACGGTTACGGGTTGCGTTCAGAATATGGTTGGGATGGAGTTTGGCAAGACATCATGCGTTTCGAGCCAAGAATAGGTGGTGATTGGGACAGGGCTGGCCTCCCCGAAGAAGGCAAAGGTTCCGAAGTAGCACTCGCAGCAAAGAGTTACGGAGACCATTTATATCACGCCGAGTGGGACATACTCGATCCTAATCTTCTTCATGGCGGCAACTACACATTCAATGGTGCGGCTGGTGGAAATCTTGATGATTACAATGAGGCAATCGCCAGAGGCTATAAAAACTTTGTCCATTCTCCACTGATGGAAAACTGTATGGGTATTACAGCTTCACCTGAGTATTGGGGTGGTTGGAATGACCTGATGCGTTACTACAAGCGCATGATGACTCTTGTGGATGCAATGAGTCCACAGCATGTATTTTTTCAAATGTCGGAAACTATTGGCGACTCAGAAAGCGATCCGAACATCTGGGACACTACGCACTCAATATACGATTGGGGTCGCTACGGTCTTTGTTCTTGTTTGCAGGATAATGGATATTTCTGCCACACCACATCTACTGTCTTTGTTGATTGCAATATCCTCGATGAGTACGATTTTGATCTTGGTGCAGCGATTGATGCGCCGAAATATGATGGCAATGACCCAACAACAGCGACAACCGGATCGGGATACAACGCTTACGAGAACGGAGTTCATCTGAGAGAGTTCACGAATGGCCTTGCTATTGTCAACCCGAAAAACAACGGCACCCAGACAATCACGCTGCCATCACCGGGCGCAGGTTTTCACTGGGAACGTCTGCTTGCCAGTGACTATCCCGGTGAACAAGACATAGTTACAAACGATGGTGCTACGATAACGACACAGCAGCTTCCGGAACGGCACGGCATTATCATTAAGAGAGTGGTTAATACACCATCTTTTGAGGTTGCTCAGGGATCAACTACGAATCTGCCAGCCCTCCCCGGTTTACGTGGTCATGGTTATGATTCGGTGCATGGATCGGGTCGGCATCTGGGAACGCCGGCAACAACGGTTTTGTATGTCGATAGCCTTGCAACAGACTCAAGTAACACAGACTCAACGCACGGCTCGCTGAAGTGGTGCTTAGCGCAGACTTTCCCGCGTGTCATTGTTCCAGCGATCAGTGGCATGATTGATTTCCCGACAGACTCAACGCTGCACGTACTAAATCCTTATGTGACCTATGCTGGTCAGTGTGCGCCGGGTGACGGTTTGCATGTGAATGATCTCATGTTAATTCCGGCAAGCAAGGAACAGTTGTATTGGCATTGGTCTGGATTTATGGAGAATGCAACGATACAGGGAGCTGCTAATGTTATTCAGGTCGGATCAAACAGCTCAACTGAAGACCAGCTAAACATAGTTCTTGCTAACTGCTCTGCCATGTATGGCATGGATGAGAGCATTAGCGTCTTTAATTCCGGTAGCAGTTACGTCAGTGATTACACTGTTTGGCAATGTCTGATTGGAAGCTCGCCAAAGATAACCAGTGGGCCAACATACTTCAGTAATAGTTACGGCAGCTTGTTTGATAACACGAACCTGCCAATGCCTAAAGGCTCGATTCTTCGTTGTTATTACGGGAACTGTTTACGTCGTAGTCCCCGCATTGATGCAGGCATAGTCGAGTCATCCAATAACTTTGTCTATGGTGGCGATTTCTACCTTGAATGGAACGTAACGTCTTCGGTTGAACAGGCCGAGGCCACCGAAATCAATGCGCGTAATAATGGGTTCGTCAAAGGCTCGATGGGCAACAACTTTGAGCCAATTCTGTTTGAAGACGCTACTGCTTGGGAGCTGGGTGGTTATTACCATCAAAGCGGCAACGTCAAAGATACGACCATTACCGATGTCATGGTGAATAATTCAACACCTATCAGTTGGCCTCCGGGTGATAGTGAGCAGGGCACTCCGTCCGCCAATGCAACGCCAGAGGGGATGGTTCTTCGGGCGATTGCGGACTCTGATGCCGGTTTGCTTGAATTACACGCGCTGATGGACTCTCATGTAGGAGCAAGACCGAACAACCGACTGGCGGTTCATCAGCAAGAGCTGGACTGGTGTGCGAATTACTTGAACAGTACGACGCCAACAGGATCACGGTTGACTGCGCCTCAAGCACCACCAACAGTGGCGTCGGTAGCAATTAATCACGAAACAACAGGATCACATGGGCTTGGTGTAATCCCGACAACAGGCAAGGATGTTGTGCAAGCGTCTGGATACACGCTACTCGAAGAGTGGCTGCACGCACATCATGCGTACTTCATGCCTGCCGGATGGGATTTATAAAATGGGCATAGTGGTAGCATCAAATTTATCAGCTACGCCGTCGCAGCCGTTGAATGGCCCTCCTGAATGGACAGGAACACCGAACCCTGTATGGATCGCTGGTATTGGTGGCACTTACAATTTGGCTGATGATACAACTGATCCTGAAGATGATGCGCTGACGTTCGTCAAGACAACAGGCTCTTGGCCGACCGGTGTATCGATGGATAGCTCTGGCCTTATTACTGCCACAGGTGCGGTTGTTGAGGGCGTGACAGGCGGTATCACTGTTACGGTGGAGGACGGCCTTAACCCACCAGTTGCCAGCTCAAGTTTCGTCATAACCGTAAATGCTGCCTCCGCCGGGACATTTCCGCGTCTCGGTGTTTACCAGATTGGTAACTGGGGCGTGAACATGGTCAACAACATCCCCGGAGGACTAACAGGTCGCGCTGAACGCATTGCAAAACACGATTTGGCAATTATCGGAACGTGGAAGCAATGGGCGTATGACGAAGCAGATGCAACAAAGGATGGTACAAATCTTGCGCTCTACATTAAGTCGTTCAATGCAAACATCGTCCTTTATAAATACGAAAATGTTATTGAAATAAATGTTGGCTCAAGTCAACTTGACGAACACGTTTCTAAGCGTAATAAAGCTGATAGTGAACACAATCTTACCGGCGACTGGTGGTTGCGAACTTCTATCGGAGACAAAACGTCGAGCTGGCCCGGAGCAGACAGAGTAAATCATTCTGACGCTGTGGATGTTGACGCTAACGGCTTGACGTATGCGCAATGGCACGCGCTATGTCACTATTACGATGAAGGCGAAAATCCCGGTGAAGACTACGATATAGATGGTTACGGCGTCAAAAAAGCCTATGGATGGGACGGCATTTATTTCGATGTCATGGATTGGGACGCAAGGGTAACTGCTGATTGGGATGAAGATGGCGATGACGAGCCACAGCATGAAACGGAAGCAGTAGATAGGATGACAACCGGGCACATCGATGCGATCAATGCGTGGAAAACACTAGAGCCAGATTTCAAGTATGCCGGTAACTACGCGGTCAATGTTCGACAAAACGAATATAGTAGCGTTCCAGCAAGACTGTTCGATGCGGTAAATGGGCCTCTATTTGAACACGCACTGAAAACGGAAGGGTGGGGTGGTACTAACGAGTTTCTCGCTCAGATGAAACTTTTAATGACATTTTCTACTGGCCTCGATCCACGCCATGAGTTTATTGATGCCAGTAATCAAAATGAGCAACCCGTAACTCATTCCTTATCAGACTGGTGTCGATACGGTCTGTGTATGACTATGCTAGATGATGGCTATTTTGGTATGAGGCGATCACCGGCAGAAAGTGACGATTGCGTTGTTATCAATGAGTACGACATTGACGTAGGCGTAGCGATTGATCCGCCTGACTACGGTGCTACCTCGTCAGGTTACAATGATTATCAACTTGGAGTGTATAAGCGCGAATTTGCAGACGGTTTAGTTCTTCTAAATCCTAAAGGTAACGGCGAACGGACTGTCTCTCTACCTAGTGCTGGTGCAGGTTTTCAATGGGATCGTTTAGGTGCAGCAGATTTTACCGAAGCTGTAGAAGACAGTGACGTAAACGACGGTGCGACCAATATAACAAGCCAAACACTTCCAGAACGTCACGGTATTATCATTAAGAGGGTAGCGGTTTAATGCCTAATCCAACGAGAACAGGCTCAATCAGCAACGGTAAGGTTGGTGCTACGCCGCAAACTGATCTGTCATACAGTCATACATCCGATTCAAGTACGACATTAGTTGTTGTTGCCATCGCTATCTGGGCTGATGAATCCTCAAAAATTGAAGATGTTCTTTTCGATTCTACTTCGATGGAATTGATCATGGATACGATTTCCAGTGGATTAGCGGGTGATATGTATACGGCTGTCTACGGTATCGTGGGTAAGGCCAGCACTACAGCCAATGTTGTCATTGACACTGGTGTAGCGACGTTTGAACGGGTTGCATCTGCCGCCGTCAATATCAAAGATACCTCGGCAGCTTCGGTTGCAGCAGCGGCCAGAGGGTTGATCCAAGAATCAGGGGATACTACAGGTTCATCGATAACCGTTCAAAGTACCGGCGAAAGCACACGCACAATGGTCGCTGTCGGTGGCATTTATGGTAATGATACGGCTCCATTTGGTTACAGCGGCAGTTTCACTCGCATTGATCTGGACTCCGGTGCTGGTGATGACGAAGTAATTAGTGACGCGACTAACCTTGCTGCGGTATTGGGTTGGGGTGAGTTGACAGCAGGCGGTCCAGCGGCAGTGGTAATAACGCCCGCGGTTTCTGATGAAAGGACGATAGTTGTGTTTGAGCTTCTTTCGATTGGTGATGCGATTGATGTAGAAGTCGGGCCGACAAGAACAGTAGAACGAGTAGCAGATTCGACTACATCTGTCTCGGATGAAGATGTCGCTCATGTCGTCGATGCAAACACAACATTGCTTGTCGTTGATGTTTGGACAGCAGGTAATGAAACTGAAGATGCTAATCTTAGTATAACGTGGGACCAACCCGGCGTTGACGAGGCACTGACGCGGGTGCATTTACCAACGCGAACATCAAAAACAAGTGGTGATCCTCATGTTCAAACGTGGGCTATTCTCAACCCGACAGCGAAAGCGGCTGATATTCAATTTTTGTTGTCTTCCGGCACTATGGAAAACGTCGTGATTCATGCTACGAATTATCGGGGAACAAGCGTGGCATCATTAGGTGCGGCGATAACTTTTCTTGATGATGACGTAAATCTTGTAGATACTGATACTTGCGATATCGCCAGCGACGGAACAGCAGGTAGTCTTTTACACGCGGTTTGCGCCTTTAGGGGACTTGATACTGATCCACTTGATTTTAGTGCGGGATGGGCGAGTCTCCGATATGAGTATGGAACAACGGGTTCTGCAAATTGGGCTTCTCACGCGGTTAGTAAAGAAGGTCCGTCAGCAGTATCGTGGGATGCTCAAGGTTCTGATCCGGACGAAAACAACATGGGCGTGATGTTTGAAATATCGCCGCCAGCAGCAGCAGCAGGAAACCCGTGGAATCATTATGCACAACAACAGTAGGAATTAGACATGCCTGATCTTTATATGGACGTTGATATTGCTCTCGCGAGCGTGCCGGTGAATATCTTACCCTTGGTAGACAGCGGTGACTTCGTTACGATTGAGGATGCGGTCGTTTACAATCAGGCTGGTCTTGCGTTGTTTTGGAATTTCACAACGACTGGCGGTGTGACGACTGTAACTGCTGTGACGCCCACCAGTGGCGATGACCACGATTGGACTGATTTCTCAACGTCAGGCATGTACGGCATTGAGATTCCAGCGTCGGGCGGAGACGTTAATAACGATACTGAGGGATTCGGGTATTTCACAGGAGTTGCTACTGGCATACTGCCGTGGCGTGGTCCCACAATCGGAATCAGGTCTGCAGTAATCAATAACGCCTTTATGGATGACGATTCGTTATCTACAACGCTGGAGCTGGGGCTTCTATATGACGGCGTTATTACCACAAGCACCACAGAGTCCGAGTACATCATGGCGACAGCGTTTGCACATAATGATGCGTGGAACGACAAGATTTGCACCGTGCAGGATGTTAGTGGAAACGTAACGATTGCCGGATACATCAGTGATTGCGTCCAGTCAACAAACACATTGCACGTTGTCATGGATGGCGCATCGTCACCCGCACCACCGTTTACGATTGAAGACGGTGTAGATATCGTTCGCATTTACAATGTGGATCATGCTGGTAAAGCGGTCGTAAATTTTGATCCTCCAACACGAGCTGAAGCGACTTCTGATGCCGACAGCATCTTGTCGAAACTGCGGAATTACGTGCGGGTGCTGGCGCGCAAAGACAGCGCGATCTTGACAGACCAGAGTACTGAAGTCGCGGCCATAAACGCAGACGATGGCGCGGGCTCAGGCGCCTTCTCGAATGCAACCGACTCGCATGAGGCTTTAGGGGAGGCAACTACGGCGCCAGACAATGCCGGCATTGCCGCGATACAAGCGCAGACAGACCAGCTCTCATTCACAGACTCTGAGGTTGACGCCAACATTAAGTCAGTGATTGGTGATCCGGTGAAGGCATCGAGTAGCAAGACAACGAACTGGGGAGGCACGCCCTAATGGCTTGGGCCTCTGGTGCTTGGGTCGCTGGTGCTTGGGCCGGTACGGCGTGGGCCGGGGCTTTTGAGGCTGTCGTACAGCCAGAGCTGCCAATCACAAAGCCTGCGTTCAGGTCTATCGATGCCAAGTCTATTGCTGATGTGTATAACCGCGGCGCACCGGTTGAGCCCGACTACACTTGGCCAAACGGCAGGAAATTCTACCAATGACACGCGGAACATCTGAATACATTCTTGATCCCCGGGGCCTTAATGTTAGTGGCGTACTGGAGAACCTGACGAAGCGCTGCGGCGCCGCCCTTGAGGCCAAGTACCCGGGATGGATGTGGTTACTCAATCCCGATGAAGAGGCCGGCGTGATGTATTTCTATTCGCTCAGGCTTAGCGGTGAATGGGGTTACATACTGAAGATTGAGGACGTGCAGGCCGGTGACGCGGAAAAGATGGCTGTCATGGCTGGCGGCGAGATTCTGGAACGCTACAACATCAGGCGCGGCCGGTACGATGTGGAGTTGTTGCGCGGCAAGATTACTGACCTGCGTGGCAACTACATGCCAGACATTACCGACCGGCTCTCAAAGGACCAGAAAAAGCAGCGTGACAAGGACTTCACGAAAGCCGTTGAAGAGGGTAAGGCTGAGGTTGTACATCGCGACACCGTGAAAGAAGACGGCACGGTGTTCAGAGAAATTGCGGTACGGATAGGAGATAGCAAATGAGCGGTTCAACAGCGCTTGTGCGAGGCGACAAGCATCAACAGGCCGTTGTCGAGGGTGATCGCGCGCTGCCACAGGAATCACTTGGCGTCGATGAGAAGCAGGTTATCGATCCTGACCGTGAGTATGAAGATACGCTGGTCACGCTGTCGCGCGAGGCTTTCTACAGCTCCAAGACGTGGTTTGATTCGTCTATCCGCGTGCAGACCGAGCGCAACCTTCGAGCGTTTAACAACGAGCATCCGGCGGGCTCGAAGTACCATACCGAGCAGTACCGCAAGAAATCCAAGATATTCAGGCCGAAGACCCGCACCGCTATCCGCAAGTCAGCGGCAGCAGCGGCCAAGGCGTTTTTCTCCAGCTCTGATGTGCTGCATTGTTCGCCTGTCAACCCAGCCGATGAGAAGCAGGTACTGGCGGCCGAGGTCCACATGGCGCTGGCCAACTTCAGGCTCGATCAGAAAAACACGCACTGGTATCAGACGGTAGTAGGCGCGATTGTCGATGCCGATACCACTGGCGTCGTGCTGTCAAAGCAGGACTGGCGCTTTGTCACGCGCAAGACCCAGTATGAAGAAACGTACCTCGATGAAATGGGCGGCGAGCATCAGCAGCTTGTCGAGGAAGAGGAACCGTTGGAGGACCGGCCGACAATATCGCTGGTACCGCTGGAAAACCTGCGCTTTGATCCTGCCTGCGACTGGCGCGATCCTATCAACACCAGCCCGTACCTGATTGAACTGGTGCCGATGTATATCGATACCATTCAGGAGCTGCAGCAACGCATCAACCCCATGACCGGCAAGCCGCACTATCGACCAGTTGTCGAGGGAATGCTGGCGGCCTCAATCCATCAGGACTGGGATAGCGTCAGGAAGGCGCGCGAAGGCGATCGCATCGACAAGTACGATAACGACACGATGGTTCGCGCGCATCAGTCCGTGTGGGTGCATAAACACATAATGAAGATAGGCGGCATTGATTACTGCTGGGACACGATCGGCTCCGAAATTCTGTTGAGCGATATGGTGCCGCTGAATGAACGCTACCTGACTGGCAACCGACCCTACGTGATGGGTTGCACAAACATCGAGCCCCACAAAATCTACCCGGCCGGCAAGCCTGAGCTGATCGATGGCCTGCAGGAAGAGACTAACGATGTCGCTAACCTCAGACTCGATAACGTCAAGCTGGCCCTGAACAAACGGTACTTCGCCAAGCGTGGTGCCGGCATCGACATCCGTTCTCTGGTGCGCAACGTCGCGGGCTCCGTGACCATGATGGGCAACCCCAGTACTGACATCAAGGTACAGGAAACCCGCGACGTAACCGCCTCAAGCTATGAAGAGCAGGACAGGCTGAATGTCGATATCGATGACATTCTGGGCGACTTCAACGCGGGCTCCGTGCAGTCAAATCGCAGCCTGAACGAGACCGTTGGCGGCATGGAAATGATGGGTGCCAGCGCCAGCACGATTACCGAGTTCGATATCCGGACCTTTGCGGAAACGTGGTATGAACCGGTGCTGCGGCAGCTCGTTGAGCTGGAGGCCGCCTATGAGACCGATGAGGCGATCCTGCACGTTGTCGGTGGCCAGATCGGCAAGGAAGACATCGAGGCCATACTGGAGGTTATTACGCAGCCGATTCGCGTCAAGGTCAACGTAGGCTTTGATGCGACCAACCCGGAGAAGCGGGTGCAGCGCCTCGCCTTTGGCATGAACGCGATTGCCCAGTTTGCGCCAGACCTTGCACAGAAGGTGGATGGCGCCGAGCTGGTCAAGGAAGTGTTCGGCGCCATTGGGTTTGCCGATGGCGTCAGGTTCTTCCCGCATCTTGGCAATGATCAGGACCCGCGGCTGGCCGAGCTGGAACAACAGGTAGAGCAACTGATGCAGGTTATCGAGTCCAAGCAGGCCGAGAAGCAGGTCGAAATGCAAGGCAAGCTGGAAGGCATCAACATGCAAGAGCAGGGCAAGACGGCTCGCGACCAGATGAAGTATGAAGTGCAGCTCATGCTGGCGGCCAACAAGGACAATCTCGAAGGCGCACTGGCGCAGATGAAAGACAGGCTCGACCAGATCAGCAAGATGATCGATGTTGAAGACAGTCGCATCAGGCAAAAAGAGCTGTTCCTGCAGCGCGAGGCGCTAAGCCATGAGATTCAGGAGGCCGATCGCCGCTTTATGCTGGAGCTGCGAGGCCAGACGCTGGCTGAGGGCGGTGCTAAAGACCTGCCCGGGGACGACAAAGCTGGAAAATTGACTCGCGATAGATATGGCATGATTCCGGGCGCGGCCGGATGATATGATTCGGTCTTGATTAGGGGAACCACATGGCAGAGCCAGACCGCGGGCCAGAGGTAGATACTTCTCGGCTATATGATGATGACGTGCTTGAGCGCGAGGTTCAGGAAGCCTTGGGGTCTACTGATCGCGAGGTAGAGCTGTTCAAGACCATCAATGCCATGCTCAGGGTAAAGGCTGAGCTGGCCAATAATGAGAGCATCAAGATAGCGCTGGCTGGCATGTGGTCGGTTGTTGCCGACTTTTTTGATGCTATTGCCGGTGCTGACACCATAGCCGGCCTACCGCATGACCATGAACTGGTCGTCCTGCATCAGCGAATGAAGGCCAATTTTACCGTAGTATCCAACATCAACGCCGTGTTCAAAGACGCCCGAGAGGCTGAAGACGAACTGCGCGCGAATGATGATATGGACCACTTTGTTGACGAGGAACAATGATGAACGCAGCAGTTGAGCAAGACATAGACACCGGTACCGGGGAAGTCGTAACGCCCGGAGAGCCCGTTGATCACGTTGATATAGTCGATGGTGAGTCCGTTGGCCATACCGCGGAACCAGAGGGCGATGTGCATGAGCCCGGGCAGGTTGTCAGGGAAAAGCCGGCTAGCGTAAGTCGCGACGACATTTATTCTAACGCTGCTGTGGTTCGTGACGGCGATACCGAAGATGCGCTGGCCGGTATGAATGATGCGGAAAAAGCGCATTATCATCGCATGGTGGCCGAGGCTCAGGGCGTTACCGAGGAAGGTGATGACCCGTTTGATGGTGACGGCAAGCTAAAAGAAGGATGGACGCCAGAGGGTACAGCAGTAGAGTCCGTTGCTGATCCTGTTGTCCCCGCCGTCGTTGCTGCGCCTCAAGGTGCTGCGCCAGAACTTGACACTGGCAGTGAAACGACTACCATCATTGTCTACGGTATGAAGCAAGAGATACCTACCGCGGAGGTTAATGCCGTTGGTGGGGTCGCCAATTACCAGAAGATAGTAGCAGCCGATGAGCGCATGAAACGGGCCTCTACCTATGAGGCGAGTGTCCGGGCATACGATCAAGAGGTTCAGAACCGAGCCGCTAAGTTAGCGGCACCGCAGGCTACAGGTACTGCTGCGGACCCAGAGCTACCACCTACCGGCGCTCAGGACGAAACGGTTGATGTACATGGTGCCGCCGAGAAATTGGTTGGCGCGATGTTCACCGGGGATCGGGAAGTAGCAATTACCGAAGCTGCCGAGGTCCTGACATCATTCAAAGATGATGTCACTAGGTCTGTGCAAGCAGCGCAGGCCGGTGCGCAAGGTCCAAACCTTGAAGAGCAGCAGGCTGCTATAGAGAGAGCCAATACTGCAACCAAGGAGCGGAACGATGCTAACCAAGTTTTCGTCGATGAGTTTCGGGACCTATCAAGCCCAGTACTCAGAAATGCGACGTATGCGATGGTGCAGGAAGTAGCTGCGGAACCCATCATGTACGGTCGCCCGCTGGCGGAAATCACCCGAGAGGCCGGGACGCGAGTCCGGGCAGATGTTTTCGGCAATGATTACCAGCCCCCGGGCGAGAAGGTGGAAACACCGGCCGCAGTCGTACTACCAACGGTCAACGTGCCACAATCGGCAACGCCGACCGACTTGGCAGGACGCATGGCATTGAAGTCGAGAACAGTGGTTCAGCCTCTTATCCCACAGGGCGGCGCCCGGTTTACTGATCAAGTAGCTGCTGAGCAGAAAACCGAAACGAACTCGGAGTACGTTCTTCGCATGAAGCGAGAAAGCCGGGGCCAAGGCATCTAAAAACCTGTAGCCCTACCGCGTACTCCACTGGATAGGAGCTATGTAATATGGCTGGGCAACTTTGGGCAGTATCTGCGCTCGGTGGCTATATGTACACGGATGAGCTGACGAACGTCATGCGGACTGCACTGCAGCCCGTTGTTCGTTTTCGCAACTTCTGTGATGCAAAAGATGCGACCGACAAGGGGCTGGGCAAGGGTGAATTGTTCCATTGGAATGTCTACAGTGATGTAGCGACAGGCGGCGATGCTCTGGACGAGCAAGAAGCAATGCCTGAGACCAATTACCAAATCACTCAGGGCCAGCTCACGATCACTGAGTACGGTAACTCCGTACCTTACAGCGGCAAACTGGACAACCTGTCCAAGCAGCCGGTCAGTGAAATCATTCACAAGGTTCTCAAGAACGACGCCAAGAAGACGCTTGACGGCGCCGCCTTCAACCAGTTCAACCTGACGCCCCTCACGGTGGCACCATCAGGCGGCACTGATGTTGAGGTCGTGGTGTTCGAGGAAGGTGGTTGCACGATCACCAACAACCTCGCGCTTGCGAAACTTCACATCGGCTCGATCGTAGACGGCATGAAAGAACGGGACATCCCGCCTTACATGAACGACGATTACTACGCGATCGGCCGGCCCACGACTTTCCGCGGCCTGCGGAAAGAACTCGAATCTGTCCACCAGTACGTTGAGACCGGCTTTGGTTTCATTATGAATGGTGAGATCGGCAGGTACGAGGGCATTCGCTTCACCGAGCAGACACACGTAGCCAAGGGCGGCGCTGTTGACTCCGCGACTTACACCTTCCGGGTGGCAGACGCATGGAACAACGGCAAGTCCGACTGGGTGTTCTTCTTAGGTGAAGACACGGTAGCCGAAGCATTGGCAATTCCCGAAGAGATTCGCGGTAAGATTCCAACGGACTTCGGTCGGTCAAGGGGTGTGGCTTGGTACTACCTCGGGGGCTTCGGCTTGATTCACTTGGCAGACGCAGCGCAAGCTCGCGTGGTCAAGTGGGAATCGGCCGCATAAAGGAGAGTCGTTATGAGTAACAGCTACGACAATCCGCGGGTACAGAGCTACGGGCTTGGCAATTATGACTATGCCAATGCCGGTGACGCATTCGCAATCCCGGTCCCTGATGGCATGTCACGGTGTCGAATTGATGACATCAACGTGACGGCCACCGAGGTTTTCACGGATGGCGGTAAGGTTGAGATCGGCACCGCTGGCGATGCAAATCACTACGCTGAGTTGACCATCGGCACGTTGGCCGACACTGACGGTCTGAGCATGGACCGGGAAACCGAGGCGTTTGACAACGGTCAGGGCGGTAAAGGCGTGATTGACATCGCGACTGAGGGCATTACACAGCTTGAAGTGGTCCTCACGACATCAACTACTACCGGCATCGGCTTCACCAACATTGTCATTTCGTGGTGGTAGGGAGAGCGCTATGAGTAACAGCTACGACAATCCAAGAGTTCAAATCTACTCTCTGGGCTCGTACAACCTCGGTGGTACTGGTAGTGACGCATTCGCAATTCCTGTCCCTGATGGCATGTCTCGATGCAGAATTGATGACATCAATGCCATGTGTACCGAGACTTTTACTGACGGTGCGGCGAAAGTCGAGATTGGCACTGCTGGTGATGCAAATCACTATGCTGAGCTGAATATCGGGACGCTGGCCGACACTAACGGTCTGAGCATGGACCGGGAAACCGAGGCGTTTGATAACGGTCAGGGCGGTAAAGGCGTAGTCGATATTGCAACCGAAGGCATCACGCAACTCGAAGTGGTGTTGACAGAGGCAGACACGGACGGCATCGCGTTTATCAACATTGTCATTTCGTGGTGGTAGAAATTCACCTTTAAGGAGGGCTCGTTATGGGCTTTAAGTCACTACCGAGGGACGGCAAACAAGGCGCTGGTTTTAAGTCTGGCACTTGTCACAAAGAGAAGATTACCGACAGCGATGCTGCTCTGGGTCTTCACTCTGTTGGCAAGAATGAAAAGTCAGGTGCAAACCCAAGCGTCAAGGTTAGCCGCGGCCACACCATCAAGTAAGATGGTGTAACCCAATGAACGGCGCCCGGTGATCCGGGCGCCTGTTTTGGAGCACGCGATGGACACTGACAAACGACACGCGCTGGGTAACGGCTCCGAGGATGAAGCATACGGGGAGAACGAACTTCCTATGGCGCATCCTTTTGAGTTCGGTCCGAAGCGCCCGCCCAAGGCTTCTGATATGGGCACACCAAACCCGGCCATCAATGAGAGGCGTCCGATCGCTCGGATGCACCCCAATGTTGGCGAGGGCAATTTGAAAGAAGGGATTGCGTTTCGCACTCCCATAGGGGAACCATACGATGACTAAGAGACTCGATAAAAGCCGGCCTTACGGCACGGTATACGGCTCCAGCGATGGCTCGGTGTTCTATCAGGACGGCGTTTCATTTGGGCCTGATGGGGTGCCGATTGGTGAAGTACTGAAGGCGCCAGAACCTGCCGCCGCACCGGTCGCTGAGAGCACCGATACCACACCGGACCCAGATGCTCGCGAAGAGCTTGAGGCCATGCACCCGAGCCAGATCAAGAAACTGGTCGAGGCC
>Ga0255055_10001603_pt1 | contig 16353 bp, 16 predicted proteins | sample JV7_2_27_MG_FD_188633 | JGI IMG/M metagenome (GOLD analysis project Ga0255055, IMG submission 188633) | Seawater microbial communities from Jervis Inlet, British Columbia, Canada - JV7_2_27 | ecosystem: Environmental > Aquatic > Marine > Inlet | place: Canada: British Columbia | collected... | reverse complement strand
GAAAATTGTAATTACTGGAGGAGCAAGTGGTATTGGGCTAGCAACGGCTAAACGTTTTATCGATGAAGGTGCCAAAGTTGTTATTATTGATTGGAATCAAGAAGAGCTAAATAAAGTATCTTCTATGATTCCTGAACTTAAGGGTGGTGTGTATGCGGATGTTAGTAATCCAGAAGACATCAAAGTTGCTTTTAGTAAAATAGATGAAATATTAGGAGGAATTGATGTTCTAATTTCTAATGCAGGAATAAGTTTTCGAAAACCCTTTTTAGAGATCGAATATGAACAATGGTCTAAGGTTCTTCGCGTTAATTTAGATGGGATGTTTCTTTGTGCAAAAGAAGCAATAATTCGAATGAAGAAACAACTTTCGGGGGTAGTTTTGTTGACAGCCTCTACAAATGGAATTGAAGGTCATCCCTTATATGCTGATTACAATAGTTCAAAGGCTGGTGTGATTCTTTTAGCGAAGACATTAGCTCTAGAATTTGCTCCATGGTTAAGAGTAAATGCTATTTGTCCTGGTTATGTGCTTACACCTATGCAAAAGGCTGAGTATACACCTGAAATGCTTGAAGTTGTTAATTCTAAAATTCCTTTGAATCGTCATGCTGAACCAAAGGAAGTTGCTAGTTTGTTCGCGTTTTTAGCATCAGCTGAAGCATCATATATTACAGGGCAAGCAATTGCTATTGATGGTGGAGAAACAGCTGGACCATATACCTCAAAGGAATAACGAATTAGTAGACTATGAAATAGAGAAATTCAGGAAGTTGAAAAACATGGATTTAAAAAATAAACAAATTTTAAACCTAATTTCATTAGATGGAAAAGTTGCAATAGTTACAGGTGCTGCATCTGGCATTGGTTTTGCAACAGCAAAGCTTTTAGCAGAAATGGGTGCTATTATTGGTCTAGTAGATATAGATGAATCAAAAGGTATTGATGCAACAGACCAAATAAAGAAATCAGGAGGAAAAGCTGAATTTTTCCTTTGTGATGTGACTTCTGATTTTGAATGTAAAAAAACAGTTGAAGCAATCTACAAAGAGTTTGGAAAAATAGATGTTCTATTTAATAATGCTGGTGTGATAAAACGTAAAAGCGTTCTAGATTTAAACGAAAAAGATTGGGATTTGATTATAGATGTTAACTTGAAATCAATTTATTTGCTATCTAGGCATGTGATTCCTATTATGATAAAAGGAGGGGGTGGAAGTATAATTAATACTGGATCTGGATGGGGTATTAAGGGTGGTCCTAATGCAGTTGCTTATTGTGCAGCAAAGGGTGGTGTGGTGAACATGACTCGAGCAATGGCAATCGATCATGGAAAGCACGGAATTCGTGTCAATTGCATTTGCCCTGGAGATGTCGACACTCCACTTTTACGGGACGAAGCAAAACAACTAGGTATTGATGAAGAAACTTTTATGAAAGAGGCAGCAGAGCGACCACTCAATCGTGTAGGCAGTCCTCAAGATATAGCTAATGCAGTCCTTTACCTTGCTAGTGACCTTTCAAGTTGGGTAACAGGTACTTCCATAATTGTTGATGGTGGGGGTTTAGCTTAAATTATGATATTTGGAGGAAGAAATTACATGTTTTTGTTGGTGGTAAATTAAATGGATAAACGGAAAAAGATAATTCATCCTTACATCCCGAACTCTGTTCCAGAGATTAAAGCAAAAATGCTGGAAGAAATTGGTGTAAAGGATATTGATGAACTTTATGAAGACATCCCTGATAATTTAAGGTTTAAGGGTGAAATGAACTTACCCGATCCTTTTCCTTCAGAATATGAACTAAAAAGACATGTGGAACAAATTCTATCAAAGAATCAAACATGTCACGAAAATCTAAGTTTCTTAGGAGGAGATTGCTGGCAACATTATGTTCCAGCAATATGTGATGAGATTAATCAACGTTCTGAATTTTTGACAGCATATGCAGGAGAACCTTATGAAGATCATGGAAGGTTTCAAACACTTTTCGAATATGCTAGTATGATGGGAGAGCTTCTAGATATGGATGTTGTAAACGTACCAACATATGATTGGGGGCAAGCAGCTAGTACTTCTATAAGAATGGCTGCTAGAATTACTAATCGATCTGAAATATTAATTTCAGAAACCATTTCACCAGATAGACTCTCAATAATCAAAAACTATTGTAAGCCTGTTCTCGAAATTGGTTTGGTTAAATTCAATACCAGTACTGGAAAACTTGATGTTAATGATTTGAAAAGTAAAATCTCGTCAAAAACTGCTGGAATTTATTTTGAAAACCCTTCCTTCATTGGTTGTATTGAAAATCAGGGCAAAATTATATCTGATATTGCACATGATTATGGTGCGTTAAGCCTTGTGGGTACAGATCCAATTTCTTTGGGTATACTAATCCCTCCAAGTAATTACGGTGCGGATATCGTTTGTGGTGATATTCAAGCTCTAGGTATACATATGCAATTTGGTGGGGGACTTGCAGGTTTTATTGCTACTAGAGATGAAGAACGCTTTGTAATGGAATATCCGTCACGACTTTTTGGTATTACTTCTACTGTTGTAGAAGGAGAACATGGATTTGGTGACGTTACTTATGATCGTACATCCTTTCATGATAGAATCGAGGGGAAAGAATTTATTGGCACAGCTACTGCATTATGGGGCATTACAGCTGGAGTTTATTTAGCATTAGCTGGACCTCAAGGAATGCGGGAATTAGGTCAGTTAATTTTACAAAAATCGCAATATGCTATGAAAAAACTTTCAGAAATAAAAGGAGTGAAAATTCCATTTCATCAATCAGCTCATTTCAAAGAATTCGTTGTCGATTTCAATGATACTGGAAAATCTGTTAAGGATGTGAACAAAGTTTTACTCACAAAGGGTATTTTTGGTGGAAAAGATATTTCCGTTGATTTCCCTGAATTGAGAAATTGTGCTGTATATTGTGTTACTGAAATTCACACAAAAGATGATATTGATAGGCTTGTTCAAGCGTTGAATGAGTGTTTGTATGAGGAGGTTTCATCATGACTAAGAAAACTGAAGTAAGGAATTTTCATCAAGCTAAATGGGATGAACCTGTTATTTATGAGTTGAGTAGTAAAGGAGAGCGGGGAATATTATTTCCTGAAATTGAAAAAGAGATTGAGGAAATTGTAGGTGATGGAATTTCAATATTACCAGAAAACATGATAAGAAAACAACCACCTCGTCTACCAGAGCTTTCTCAAATGCAAATTCTTAAACACTATCTCCGTTTGTCTCAACAAACCCTTGGAGCCGATTTAAACGTAGATATAGGTCAAGGTACGTGTACAATGAAATATAGTCCAAAAATCAATGAAAGGTTAGCTACATCTCCTAAAATTACAGAACTTCATCCATCACAAGATGAAAGTACGGTTCAAGGAGTTCTAGAAATAATTTACAAATTGGATCTATTTCTTAGAGAGATTTCAGGTTTGGACAAGTTTACATTTCAACCAGGAGGTGGTAGTCAAGCGATACTTGCAATGGCTTCTATTATTCAAGCATATCATGAATCTAATGATGAATCAGAAAAACGTGATGAGATGATTTCAACAATGTTTTCGCATCCATCAGACGCAGCAGCACCTACTGTAAAAGGATACAAGGTTATCAATATCTATCCGAATGAAGATGGACTACCTGATGTTGAAGCTCTGAAAGAAGCTGTTTCTGACAGGACAGCTGGATTATTAATTACCAATCCAGAAGATACGGGAATCTTTAATCCTAAAATAAAAGAGTTTACAAGAATTGTTCATGAAGCCGGAGGAATCTGTGGCTATGATCAAGCTAATGCTAATGGTATCTTAGGAATTACTAGGGCAAAAGAAGCAGATTTCGATCTTTGTTTCTTTAATCTTCACAAAACCTTCTCTTCACCTCATGGTTGTGGTGGTCCTGCAACTGGAGCTCTTGGTGTAACTAAAGAGCTTGTAAAATTCCTGCCTGTTCCTTTAGTGGAATTTAATAAAGAGAAATATTATTTCAATTATGATGTTCCCCTAAGCATAGGAAAAGTTAGATCCTTCTATGGAGTGATCCCAGCAATTTTGAAGGCATATTCATGGATAATGAGTTTAGGTAGTGAAGGGTTAAAGGAAGTATCTCAAATCGCGGTTCTAAATAATAACTACCTCTTAAAGAAAGTATTAGAAATTCGTGGTGCGAGTGCTCCATATGCTAAAGGTAGGCATCGAATTGAACAAGTTCGCTATAGTTGGGATGAGCTCTTCAAAGATACAGGAGTAACTACAGAAGATATTACTTGTCGAATGGTTGATTTCGGATTTCATATGTGGTCTAGCCATCATCCGTTTATTGTACCTCAACCTTTCACACTTGAACCTACAGAATCATATTCGAAAGCTGAATTAGACGAATACATAGCAGGACTAAAGAAAGTTGTCGAAGAAGCCTATGAAGATCCTGACCTTGTTAAGAATGCCCCTCACAGAAGTGTTGTTCATAAAATAGAAACAGATTCATTAGATGACCCAACAAAATGGGCTATTACTTGGAGGGCTTACTTGAAGAAAAGTAAAAAGTGAAAATACACAAAGATGATCTGTGATGAAAAAACTCGGCTTGATAGTAAACCCGATTGCTGGGATGGGGGGTAGAGTTGGACTTAAAGGTACTGATGGAGTTGACATTCTAGCAAAAGCAAAGAGCATGGGTGCTGAGCAGATATCTCCTGAACGCACTGTTAAAGCATTAGGAAGACTAACTTCCATCAAAAGCGAGTTTGAGCTAATAACCTATCCTGGAGAAATGGGTGAAGATGTAGCTAAACAATGTGGTTTTAATCCTAATGTTATAGGTTCCATAATCGAAGGAAATACCTGTGCTTCTGATACTAAGCAAGCGTCAAAAGACTTGTTAAAGCTTAAAATCGATCTTTTACTCTTTGCTGGCGGAGATGGTACAGCTAGAGATATCTTCGAAGCAATAGGAGATGAAGTAGTTGTATTAGGTATACCAACTGGGGTTAAAATGCACTCAGCTGTTTATGCTTGTAATCCGATGAGAGCTGGTAATTTAACAGCATTATATCTGCAAGGAAGGGTGGAAGAGCTAAAAGAAGCTGAAGTTATGGATGTTGACGAAGAAGCATTCAGAGACGGGTTCGTATCTGCAAAGCTTTATGGATACCTAAAGATTCCTTTTGAGAGAAAACACATCCAAGGAATGAAAACAGGAAGTTTGCCATCTGAAAAGTATTCTCAAGAAGCAATTGCTCAAGAAATTATAGATGCTATGGAAGATGACTATTTCTATATTATTGGTCCAGGTACAACTACTAGATCAATCATGGAAAAATTAAAACTAGATTATACCTTGTTAGGCGTAGATCTCATTTATAGAAAAAAACTCATAGAGAAGGATCTAAATGAAAAAAAACTCCTGGAGCATATAAGTGGAAAAAAAACCAAATTAATTGTCACTCCAATCGGAGGGCAAGGTTTCTTACTTGGTAGAGGTAATCAACAATTGAGTCCAATTGTGATTAGAGAAGTAGGAAAGGAAAACATTATCATCGTTGCCACAAAACAGAAAATTAACTCATTAAATGGGGAACCGTTTTTGGTTGATTCAGGAGATTATGAATTAGATCAGATATTAAGTGGATATTCCATAGTTTTTACAGGATATCGTGAAAGAGTTGTGTATCGAATCACTTTCTGAAGGATTAAAGCTATATTAGCTTCAGAAGGCGTGAAGTACAGATTCAACTAAATAGAATTACACGAATAATACATAAAAATACACTCTCAAGATGTTGCACTCAATATTTTATAAGAAACTAATTTCATGTTTACTATTAATGAAAAAACGCGAGATAATTGCAACAACCATGTTAATTTTAGGTGCAGTTTTGATAATTGCTGCCTTGCTAATTGTCTTTATTCCTACAAAACCATATGTCGAATTAGCGAATGGAAATGTACTATACGCTCCTGGCCATAATAGAGCTAATTCTATTGATAAAACAATAGCAGATTTCTTTACTGCTTATGATAGTGGTACATTAACTACAATAATGAAAATAGTTACTTATTTAGGTGAATCTATCATCTACATTGCTGTACTAATGGTTCTTTACTATATTTGGGACAAGAAAAAAGCTTACAAAGCCATATTTGTCTTGATATCTTCTGTTGAGATAACTGCTGTATCTAAAGGTGCTTTTCGACTTGACAGGCCAGACGAAAACTGGGGCTATCCCAAGACCGGTAAGACTACTTATGGATTACCTAGCGGTCATGCGCAATTAAGCACAACATTCTGGGGATCTCTTTCAATAATTATATCAAAATGGGGTATGATTACAGTAGGTGTTGCACTGCCTTTGCTTATTGGCTTCTCTCGAATCTTCTTAGTTGTTCATTGGTTTACTGATATGATAATGGGCTTTGGAATTGGTTTGATTGTCATAGGTCTTTTTATGTTTCTAGATGAGCCAATAACAAATTACTTTGAAAACAAATCGATTGCTTTGAAGATGCTAGTTATTTTAACATTATTCATAATTTTTACAATTCCAGTAATTTTCTTACATCGAGGTAGTGTACCTAATGAATTTAAACAGAAAATAAGCGTACTTAAATTGCTAGTGCTCTTTACAACAGTATCTCTTTCTTACATTGTTGAAGGTAAATTCATTGACTATAATAGTAAAGCAGACAAATGGTGGAAAACTATTTTAAGACTTCTAATAGTCATAATTCCAATTGCAATAATATATGTTTACGATGAAATCCTAACAGAAGATATGGCACTCAACGCGCTGAAGATTTCCCTTGATATGGTTGTATATGCAATAATGGGACCGATACTTATACTATTACTACCGTGGGTAATTAAGAAATTAGATTTATAGGAAGAGAAGAATTTCCCTCTTTTCTTTTTTTTTCTATTCTGTACTGTTGCACTATTCTGTCTTTCAACATTAGATTTTTAAATCAAGTAAGGTTTTGCTAATTTAGTTGAAAGAGGATACTCAAATGAGCGAGGAAATCAAACTCTTTGGTAAATGGGACTTCAGTGAAGTTAATGTAAATGACTTAGGTTTGCAAAGATACATCTCCTTACGGCCAGTATACTTTCCTCATTCAGGTGGAAGAAATCAAGATCAGAGATTCAAGAAATCTGAAATGAATATAGTTGAAAGATTTGTCAACAAACTAATGAGAAAAGGAAAGAATGCAGGTAAAAAACAGAAAGCTATCAACATTGTAAGGGTAGCATTTACTATAATACATGAAAGAACAGGACAGAATCCAGTTCAAGTATTAACAGATGCTATCTGTAATGTAGCACCCCGAGAAGAAACCACACGACTTACCTATGGTGGTGTGGCACAACATATATCAGTAGATGTTTCTCCCTCACGAAGAGTTGATTTAGCCCTAAGGTTTCTAGCTACCGCAATCTATCAAAAAAGCTTTAACAATATCAAAAGTGCTGAAGAAGTAGTAGCAGAAGAATTAGTGCTAGCTGCGAGAAAGGAGCAATCTAGTGCAGCAGTTAAAAAGAAACAAGAGATTGAAAGAATCGCTTTATCTGCAAGATAAGAAAAAAAGGTGTATAAAATGGGTAAAAGACCAGCTAGATGCTATCGATATTCAAGGGGTCCTGCAAATACCCGTGTGGGTAAATATGTTAGAGGTGTACCTGATTCAAGAATCAGAGCATATGACACAGGAAATAGAAAAGGAGTTTTTCCAGTAGAAATTCATCTAGTTTCAAAAGAAAAATGTCAAATCAGGCATACAGCTTTAGAAGCAGCAAGAATTGCAGTAAATAGACATCTAGAAAGAAATACTGGTCCTGATGAATACCACATGACAATAAGAATTCACCCACATCATATTCTGCGAGAAAATAAAATGATGGCGGTAGCAGGTGCTGATAGAATTCAAGATGGAATGAGAAAATCTTTTGGTAAACCAACAGATCGAGCTGCAAGAGTAAAAGAGGGACAAGAACTAGTGACAGTAAGAACATATGCTAGATATTATCGTATAGCTATTGCTGCCCTCAAGAGAGCGTCTGATAGATTCCCAACTCCTTGCAATTATAAGGTAGGCAAAGGCGAAGACCTTGTAAAAGAACTGCTGAAGACCGGAAAATTCGCAAAAGCAATAAAGAAGGTCAAAGAACCCGCAGAAGAAGACAAGACAGACGAAGAACTCGCAGAAGAAGACAAGACAGACGAAGAACTCGCAGAAGAAGACAAGACAGACGAAGAACAATAATAATAACCTTTACTTCTTTTAATTTGTTTATTTTAAGTCTTAAGTAGAGAATTTTCTCTTCATTAATCAATTTCTCTAAGAACCTAGAGTAATAAAGAACAAAAGAATTAAAAACAAGATGACATGTTCAGTTTTAGAAATGGCTCGGTAGCTCAGCTGGAAGAGCGCAAGACTCATAATCTTAGAAAAAGGGCTAGTATTGCAGTTGGAGAACCTCAGATGAGCAATCTTGAGGTCGCGAGATCGAAACTCGCTCGAGCCACCATCTTTTCTTTTTCCTCTAATAATTTGGTACTGTTAAAACCTAAAATAAATTTGGATTTGATTTAATGATCTCATCATTGATCCAGGTATTAAATAATTCTCTAAAATATTCTAAGGTTTTCTGGACAACTGAATAATGGGTGAATTTACCCTTTTTCCAGCCTTTAATCAAATCTAGTTTCTCAAGGATTCTAAGATGGTACGATATATTGGACTGACTTTTCCCCAGTATAGCCTCTAATTCACATACACATCGATCCTTTTCCATCAATATTCTAAGAATTATAATCCTTTCAATGTGAGAAAATGCTTCCAATAGTTTTGATAAATCGGTGACATATGATTCTTTTAGCATTTCTTTTCTGAATTCTACCAAATTAAAGTAATACTCTCCTGCATCTTCAATGTCTTCACATTTGGCTAGGGTATTAATCAATCCCATTTCTTTTTGAGTATATTTCATACTTTTCACTTCCTGTGTTATTATTTATAATTTATTTATTTTGTATTTACACATCAAAAATTTTTAATATGAAACAAATATAATAGATGCGTAATAAATATTCCTACTGTGTGAAAATATATGAGTGCAATTACTAAGACTAATCAAACTGAGGAGAAAAACATAAAGAAAGAAGGGCTTGGGTTATTTGAAAAATTATTGCCTATCTGGATTGTAATTTGTATGGCAGTAGGTATTTTACTTTCACTTTATGCTCCAAGTATTGCTGAAACTATTGATAATTGGCAAGTTAGGGGGATATCAATACCTATTGGAATATGTCTCTTTTTTATGATGTACCCAGCTATGCTTAATCTTCAAGCATCAGAATTGAAGAAATTAGCAAAAAATCCTAAACCAATTATTCTGACCTTGATATCTAATTGGATAATAGCTCCTTTTGTAGGGTGGGGACTTGCTCGATTATTCCTTCCTGGGAATGAACAATTAATGTTCGCAATAATTCTCTTAGCCTCAAGTCCTTGTACAGCCATGGTTCTGGTTTGGGGTTATTTAGCTGATGGAAATCAAGAACAAAATGTGATTACTACAAGTCTTAATACTATAACAATCATTATTGGGTATGCTCCTATGGTTGCATTACTATCTGGAATTGCAAATATCTCGATAGATGTTATAATGCTTATCATTACTGTGGCAATTTTTATCGGAATCCCACTTGTTTTAGGAATTCTAAGTAAAAAGCTGATCATAAATACAAAAGGAGAGGAATGGTTCAAAAATAAATACATCCCAATTGTTGGAAAAATTTCAATATTTGCTCTGCTATCTACTCTAATTGTTCTATTTTCATTAAATGGAAATGTAATGATCACTAATTTCAATTTATTATTACTAGTATCAGTACCAATATTACTGGGTTTTATTATAGTGGTGGGTTACAATTTACTTATAACTCGATTCACAAAATTAGCTTACAAAGAAGGTGTAATTACAGTAATTATTGGATCATCAAGTCATTTTGAAATTGCTATTGCAACATCTATTGCTATATATGGAGTTGGTTCAGTAGCAGCACTAGGTACTACAATGGGGTTATTCTGGGAGATACCTATCATGGTTGGATTAGTATATCTTTCTAAATATCTCAAAAAGAAGAACTGGTGGAAAAGTACACAAATGTAAATACGACCATAACAGAAAAAGAATAATCATAATCTTTGAAATAAGGGCTAGTATTACAGTTGGAGAACCTCAGATGAGCAATCTTGAGGTCGCGAGATTGAAACTCGCTCGAGCCACCATCTCTTCTTTTTCCAACAGTCACAACTTGTGTTCACTTATTGTGGTCAACCTATTTTTAAAGGGATGATAAGTTTTACATGGTGAAAAAAATGGTTAAAAAACTTAAAAATCAAGAAAAACTTGCTGAAAAGATTAAGAGAGAGAGAAATCAAGCTTTAATTTCAATGATTCTGCATCGTGGATCTCTTCTTTAATCTAACTTTTATTTTGCTTCTATAATTTCTGTAATTGATGATTTTGGATTATATCTGACTCTTTCTCGATTGTCACTTTTACCATTTGATCTCCTTGGACTAATGTATTGACCACATTCATTCCTTCAACGACTTTGCCAAAAACTGTGTGTTTTCCATTTAGATGTTTACAGTTGTTTGGGTTTAGAACAATGAAGAATTGTGATCCATTAGTATTTGGACCAGAATTTGCCATACTTAGTGCTCCAAGAGAATGCTGTTGAATAGGATTATCGACCTCATCTGCAATTTGATATCCAGGTCCTCCTCTTCCAGATCCAGTTGGGTCTCCTCCTTGAACTACAAATTCTGGTATAACCCTATGAAAAGTAACACCATTATAGTAATCCGATTTAACTAGACTAACAATGTTCTTCACAGTGTTAGGTGTATGTTCATCAAAAAACTCAATTGTGAATACTCCTTTATTTGTTTCAACTTTTGCTTTTGTCATTGAGATTTCCTCAGCATTGTACTGTTTTTTCATTTTATATGTATACTGATTTAACAACCTTTAACCTTGCAGCAAGGTGCCTTCATAGGAAAGTGACCTAAACAAAAAGGTTATTTCAATAATTCTTTACCCTTCTAATAAGGTGGTGAATACTTTCAGTAACCTCTGTTACAATTAGAACCCCTCTTTTTCGACTGGAAACTCGCTTATATGTTGTCAGAAGGTTATTATCTATTCACTATATGGTTCTTTAATAAAAAAGAATCTAAAATCCACTATCTGGATATATGAAAACTTTAATATTTGGAGGGTTTGAGGAATTTTCAATGCCTAAAAAAAGCAAACTTGATAATAGTTACCCCCCCGAGTTATCTATTACAAAGGAACTAGAAAACAAAGTAGATGAAATGCTGAAGAGTACCATGCGTAAAACGCCCAATTTCTGGGAAGATGATATTAGTGAGTGTATTTATGTTACTGTGGATGATGGGGAGATAAGAGTACTTCATATTAAACCAAAAAATCCTATTTCGAAAAGACCGGTAGTGTTCGTAGCTGGATGGGGAGGAATTGTAGAAGCTTATACTGATTTGTACGAAGTAATACATGATTTAGTTGAATTCTATTATGTTGAAACAAGAGAGAAAAAGAGTAGTAAACTAAATCGCAAAAAAGCAAAGATGAATATGACTCAGAAAGCAAAAGATGTTGGAGATGCTATCAAACATTTAGGTATTAAAAATGACGATTTTGTTTTATTCGGTACATGTTGGGGTGGTGCCGTAGTGTTGCAGGGTTTGCTTGATAAGTCAATAGATGCTCCAACAATAGTAACCCATGATCCAATGCATACTTTATGGTTTCCTAAATGGTTTCTTAGGTATATTGCTCCTTTGTTACCCCTCTTTGTTGCTGAAATGATTAAACCAATATTGAGAAGAGTGCAGTTAAGAGGAATGAAGGAAAAAGTACAAAGACAAAGAGCAGAAGCATTCATTGATAATGCTGAAGGATGGAAGTGGAAAAAAGCAGCTCAAGCAGTTAAGGATTTTGAGCTTATTGGAAATCTCTCTCCAATAGAACACGAAGTTTTCGTTATAAACGGAACACAAGATGAAGTACATGATCAGATATCTTATCCTGCAATGGCAAAAGAGATGCCAAATGGTAGATTCGTTTTCATGAAAACAGATGAATCGTTACGAGAACGATTAATGGGTGTAACAATACGTGAGTTTTCCAAAGTAAAATGTGAAGATGGATTACCTTCAAGTTTATCTGATTTTGAGAAAGAACTCAAAAGAGAGGTTAGTTGAAGTTCTAGACTATAATGAAGAGTAATGAAACCATCATTAACAGAATAGCAAATAACTGAATAAACTCGCTAATTTTAGCTCTCTTATCTATATCTGGTTTTAATTTCTCATTGTTATCCCAAAAAGTGTCTATTTTCTTTCTCTTCTTTATCATTTCTTTCACAAAAGGTTCTATCTGAATTGCTAATCCAAGAACAAGAAAAATAACAGATGTTGCAGCCATAATTGCATACGTGACGAACTTATTACCCTCTGTATACAAACTTATTGCTCCTGAAAAATCTAGAGTAGTTACTACTACCCAAAAAAGCAAGACTATAATTGTCATTCTTAATCTTTCATTAATAATTCGAAGTTCTCTTTTCATTATTTCTGATACCATTCTAATCTCCTTTTCCTTCAATTATGTTCTCCAATTTTTTAACTATTGTCTCAATCCATTCAAATCTCTCTTGGGTAGGAGATTCATAATAGATTCTAATTTTTGGTTCTGTTCCTGATTTTCTTATTAGTATCCATGTTCCATCTTCAAAATCATATCTGAGTCCGTCAATTGTAAGTTCTTCTTTTCTTTCATTAACTACTGATTCTTTAAGTTGAATTTTGCTTTTCTCAAATATTTCGAATGCTTTTGCTTCTTCCACAATATATGCTCTTCTTTCAGCAATATGTACTGGGATGTCTTTCATTAATTCAGATACAGTTATTTTTCGTGAAATAATCACTTTCAAAAAATTCAGCAAAGCATACAAACCATCAATCCAAAAACCCCAGTTTGGAAATATTGGTTTCCAAGGTTCTGCAGCAAAAACAATTCTCTCTCCATTATCTACCAGTTCTTTCCCTTTTGTATGTAATTCACCCAGCTTTGTTCTGACTACCTCTGCTCCGAGTTTTTCAACGGTCATATCAATACTAGTTGAAGAATCAATACTAAGTACTATCTTTCCTGGACCATACTCTTTTATTACCAAACTAGCAAGAAGAGCATTAATTCTGGAGAGTTCCATGAAATTACCGTTTTCATCTATAATTGCTAATCTATCCCCATCTCCATCAAAAGCAAAACCAATAGAATCTTCCTTTTTACAAAGATCCATGAGCACACTTAGGTTACTTGGACTAGGTTCAGCTAATCTTCCAGGAAAATGACCGTCAACAGTGGAATTAATTGAGGTTACAGAAAATCCCAAATTGCTCAAAAGATTAGGCGCAAGTACAGACATTGGACCATTGGCACAATCTATGATAATTTTCTTTCCTGCCCCATCAAGCTGCAACTCGTTTGTTAATCTAGTATAGTATCTTTCATTGGCATTATTTATTTCATTTTGAGGAATGATTTCGCTCCATTTTGCATGTTGAATTGAAAGATTTTGATTACTTCTTTCTCTAATTATTCCTTCAATCTCATCTTGTTCTCCTTCAACAAATTCCCTTCCATTTCTTAGTACTTTAATTCCATTATCTGCAGGTGGATTATGTGATGCAGTAATGTAAATTGCAACAGTGTGCTTCTCGTCTAGTGTTAAATTTGCCATGACAGGAAATGTGCATAATCCAACTTTGTAAACCTTACCTCCAGCTAAAGAAACAGCTGCTGTTGCACATTGACCGAGAGCTTCAGACGATGTTCTTGCATCATGACCTACAACTATGCCTTCTGATGGATAAAGTTGAGCTACTGCTTGACTTACTTGAAAAACTAGATCTGCTGTTACCTTTAGACCATATGGTCCTCTTATTCCTGCAGTTCCAAAAAGCTTGGGTTTTTCCTTCATTTAATTCTAGGCTTTCACTTTGCAATATAACTGTTTTCCTTTAAGAATCCATGAATTAAAATTATGAGAGATATTTAATTCTAGAAAAAGTCTGAGAGTGGTTTTTGCTTACTTTTGATACTGATATTCTTTTGTTGACTCTGAGTTTCTTCCTTTCCTTCTCCTTTAGAATTTTCATTTAGTATTTTTTTTATTTCTTCAAAATGCTCATTATAATTTTCCATTAAATTATAATTTCTTAATATGTATGCAGGATGATATGTAACGAACATTTTGGTATCAATGTCTGTATCATAAAGCTGTCCAACATATTTTGTTACTTTTGCTTTGGGTATAAAAAACTTGAGCGCAATACCACCTAAGGTTACGATTAATCTAGGGGAAAGAAGTTTTAATTGCTTGAAAAGCCATTTTTCACCACAAAAACGAAGTTCTGATTCAGTTGGAGTTCTGTTTCCTCCTTCAGTTGTTGTAGGACGGCATTTAATAATATTCAAAATACTTACATCCTTTCTAGCTAATTCAATCCCTTCCAGCATCTTATCTAGCAATTTTCCTGATTTTCCAACAAATGGCAACCCTTTCTGATCTTCGTAGTAACCTGGTGCTTCTCCTACAAAACAGATTCCATCAGAAGAACCATATATTCCTGGTACTACTTGAGTTCTATTTTTCATTAAATGGCAAGCTTCACATTTTAATATTTCATTTGTGAGTTGAACGAGTAAGCCCTCTGACAATGTCCATCTTCTCGCTAAAAATACTAAAAAATAGACTTTATTAAGGTATTCCCAATTAAGGCAATGGTAAAGTTGAAAAATGTAATAATAGAAGCTGATTATTTAGTAAGCTGTAATGAGCGTGATCAAGTCATAAAAGATGCTGCTGTCTATATTTCTAAGAGTAACATTGTTGCTGTTGGAACCAAGAAAGAAATAGAGAAGAATTATTCAGCATCACAAATAATAGATGGTAAAAATAAAATCCTAATACCCGGTCTGGTTAATACTCACAGTCATAGTGTTCAAACATTGTTAAGGGGACAGGCTGATGATTTAGCGCTTCTAGATTGGCTAAAAACAGTAGTACTTCCCGGAGAAGCTAGATTTACTGCAGATGAAGTATATTCTTCTTCACTTCTAGGTTTTGCAGAGATGATAAGAACAGGAACTACTTCAACCAACGACATGCTTACTACTCATAATACAGAGAAGGGAATTCAAGCAGCTATTGATATTGGAATTAGAACAAGAATTGGTAAAATGCTAATGGATGTGAATAATGCTTTTCCTGAAATAATCAAAGAAGATACAGAAACAATTATTGAAACAGTAACAAAACAAATAGAGAAATATCATGGGTATGATAATCAAAGAATCAAATACTCATTAAATGCTCGATTTCTTCTTTCTTGCTCAAAAAAATTGATGAAACTAATAGTTGAAACTCAAAATAAATATCCTGATTTAATGATACACACTCATGCATCAGAATCACAAGAAGAATGCAAAGAAGTAAAAAAAATCTATGGAAAATCTTACATTAGGGCTTTGAAAGAAGTTAGTGCTCTTGGCTCAGAAACAATCCTTGCACATGGAATATGGTTGGATGATGAAGAGTATAAGCTGGTTAAGGAAACCAGTACAAGAATTACTCACAATCCTAGCAGTAATTGTAAGCTTGCTTCAGGAATATGTGATGTGATAAAATATCATGAACATGGAGTTATAGTAGGAATCGGAACTGATGGACCTCCATGTAATAACAATTTTGATATGTTTACAGATATGCGACTAGCAACTTTCCTACAAAAAGTGAAATATCTGAATGAAAGAGTTTTACCGGCAAGAAAAGTATTGAGAATGGCAACAATTGAAGGTTCAGCTGCACTTAACTGGCAAAAGACAATTGGTTCAATTGAGGTAGGAAAGAAAGCAGATCTAGTTTTAGTAGATGTTAATAATGTTAATTCCTTACCCTTATACGACCCAACTTCACATTTAGTTTATGCTGCATCGGGAAAAGATGTTAGCTTAACAATGATAGATGGAAAAATTGTTTATCAGGACGGCGCGTATAAAACTTTTGATTTTGAGAAACTAAAGAAAAATGTAGTTAGTTATCAGAATAAACGGATTGAATAATATGCAGGAGATTACTGTATCAGCTCCAGGTAGAATCTGTCTTTTTGGAGAGGACGTTGACTACATGAGCCTTGAAGTAATCACTCTAGCTATAAAT
>Ga0255055_10001602_pt1 | contig 16354 bp, 13 predicted proteins | sample JV7_2_27_MG_FD_188633 | JGI IMG/M metagenome (GOLD analysis project Ga0255055, IMG submission 188633) | Seawater microbial communities from Jervis Inlet, British Columbia, Canada - JV7_2_27 | ecosystem: Environmental > Aquatic > Marine > Inlet | place: Canada: British Columbia | collected... | reverse complement strand
CGGCCACTGTGCCGGTCATCATGACTGATGTCAACAGGAGTTTCGATATGGAACTGGAGATGCAGCCTCTGTATAAAATTGAATACGATCCCCTTGAGGTATGGCTACAGGTCCCCGTTGAAAAATTCACCGAAGCAAGCCTGAAGGTCAAGATTGAAGTGATCAATATGCCGGATTCCCTCCTCCTCAGGCCATTTCCGCCGGCAGTGACCGTCAGTTGCCAGATTGGCCTGAGCGCTTATGAGACCCTGAATGAACATCTGTTCCGGGCCGTAATAGACTATTCGGAAGTGGGCAATATGCTGGGAAATAAATTACAGGTCCAGATCATCAAGATGCCAGTATATATCCAGTCTGTTAATTTCACACCCAAGAGTGTAGAATATATCGTTGAGCGCTGATGTATAAGGTGGGAGTCACAGGCGGGATCGGAAGCGGTAAATCAATTATTTGTAAGGTTTTCCAAAATCTGGGCATTCCGGTTTATGAGGCAGATATAGCTGCAAGAAGGCTGATGGGTGAGAATGAAAGTATCCGGACCGGGTTAGTGACGTACTTTGGAGGAGTGGTTTTTCAGGATGAGCAGCTGAATCGCAAATATCTGGCTGAGAGGATATTTTCAGATCAGGATGCCCGCGCTTTTGTTAATTCCCTGGTACATCCTGCTGTGAGGGCTGATTTTGCAGGCTGGGTGCAAAAGTGGGGTGGGACTACTCCATATGTTATCGAAGAAGCTGCGCTGCTGTTTGAAACGGGAGCCTGGAAGGAACTGGATTACAATATCCTTATAGATGCAGCTGTTGAAACAAGGATAGAACGGATTATCAGGCGGGACTGGTTAGACAGGTCAGATGTCCTGGCACGGATGGCCAGCCAGCTGGATCCGGTGAAGGGCAGGGAGTATGCAGATTTTATCATTCGGAATGATGTAAATGATTTTATTATCCCTCAGGTACTAAAGGTGGATAAAATTATCAGGGAACTTGCTTTGGGCTAAATCATGAATAGCAGGAAATATTTATCTTTGATACTTCAGGATATAAGCTATGGGAAAATATGGTAAATGGTTAGGTGGTGGTCTGGGCTGGGCCTTACTGGGTCCCCTTGGCGGTGTGCTGGGATTCGTAGTAGGATCGATGTTTGACCGTTCGGATGGACAGCAGCGTGTTTTTTCAGGTACTACCCATGGGGATTTTACCATGAGCCTTTTGACGCTGACCGCGGCCGTTATGAAAGCTGACGGTAGGATCGTGAAGTCCGAATTGGAATATGTCAGGGAATACTTTTCCAAAAGTTTTGGTCCCGCAGCATCCCAGGAAGCCATGCTTTATCTGCGGGACCTGCTGAAGCAGGAGATCCCCCTGCGGGATGTATGCTACCAGATCAAGCATCGTCTGGACCATTCATCCAGGCTGCAATTACTGCATTTCCTGTTTGGCGTCTCAAAGGCAGATGGGAAGGTGCATCCCAGGGAAGTCGAGATCATAGAAAAGATTGCCGGGTACCTTGGGATCTCTGCCAAAGACATGGGATCTATCAAAGCCATGTTCTATGAGGACACAGATGCAGCATACAGGGTCCTGGAGATTGAAGCTTCGGTGAACGATGATGAGGTCAAGAAGGCCTACCGTAAAATGGCCAATAAATATCATCCTGACAAAGTAGCTTATCTGGGTGAAGATATCAGAAAAGCTGCCGGGGTAAAATTCAGAAAGGTGAAAAATGCTTATGAAACCGTTAAGAAAGACCGAGGGATGAATTAAATTACTTTCTATGGCAGAGAAAAAAACAGCAGAGAAAAAAACAGCAGAGAAAAAAGCTGAAAATCCTGAAACCGTTCAGGAACAGGAAGAAAATCAGAGCTATTTAAAGGACCTGATGGCCATTTCCGGTCATGGTGGTCTGTTTAAATTCATTTCCCAGGCGAGGAACGGGATCATCGTGGAATCCCTGGAAACAGGCAAGCGGATGAACGCTTTTGCCACCATGAAGGTCAGTTCCCTGGAAGATATAGCCATATATACTGAAGAAGAGGAAGTCCCTCTCAAGGAGGTCCTGATCAGCCTGCACGAATATGAGAATGGGGGGGAAGCCATCTCCCCGAAATCCGATCCGGATGAGCTGAAAGATTATTTTTCAGCCATACTTCCCGAATATGACCGGGAGAGGGTTTATGTATCTGACATTAAAAAGGTCCTTACCTGGTATAACCTGCTATTGAAATATGACCTGCTGAAGTTCGATGATGAAAAATCAGCCAGTAAACCAGTTGAAAAGGAGGCTCCAGAAGACAAGGCAGAAGAAAAGTGACCAGTGAATGTACCACAACCAACCAATCATGGAATACCCATCCAAAAACCGTTACATTGAATTTAAGCGATTTTGCAAGACCCTTAACCTGGAAGATGATCCACAGCTGATTGAAGATTATAAGAAAGTACATGGAAAAGGAGCGGTATGGCCTGAAATCACCCAAGGAATGGTCGATATTGGTATCCTTGACATGGAGATATACATCACCGGGACCCAGCTGTTCATGATCATGGACACCATACCGGATTTTAATCATGAAAAAGCCATGGCAGAACTGGCTGCCAAGCCGCGGCAGTATGAATGGGAAGCCTATGTCTCAAAATTCCAGAAAACATCAGCCGAAGCCAGTGCAGATGAAAAATGGAGGATGATGGAACGGATCTATAAGCTGGGTGAATAGGATGATCATTGATGCCCATCATCACCTGTGGAATTTCAACAAAGCTGAATATGTCTGGATGGATAACTCTATGTCAATCCTCAAAAAAGATTACCTGCCTGCTGATCTGGAGGAACAACTGAATGATTCAAATGTTGTCGGGACAGTGGCTGTACAGGCCAGGCAGAACCTGGAAGAAACCCGCTGGCTGCTGGAAATGGCCAGCCGGCATCCATTCATAAAAGGTGTTGTCGGCTGGGTTGACCTCTGTTCTGAACAACTATCCAACCAGCTTGATGCGTTCAGCAGTAATCCTTTGCTGGTTGGTGTACGCCATGTCATCCATGATGAACCGGATGATGATTTTATGCTCAGGCCGGCTTTTATTAAAGGGATGGAAAAACTCGTACAATATAATCTTACCTACGATCTCCTGCTTTTCCCCAAACACCTCCGAAGGGCTTTTGAACTTGTCGCCCTCTTCCCGGATCAGAGATTTGTACTGGATCATCTTTCAAAGCCTTTTATCAAAGCAGGCGTACTGGATCCCTGGCGGGAGGAAATTACTGCACTTGCATCCGAGCCAAATGTCTGGTGCAAGATATCAGGGATGGTTACTGAAGCCGATCATGAGCATTGGAAATATGAAGATTTTATACCTTACCTGGATACAGTGATCGAAGCCTTTGGCACGGACCGTATCATGCTGGGATCTGACTGGCCCGTATGCCGGCTGGCGGGAGAATATGACCAGATCATGGATATTCCGGTCAGGTATTTCAAGGACCTGGGTTCGGCTGATAAAGAAAGAATCTTCAGCTTGAATTGCATTGAATGTTATGAATTGACCAATCTTTAATTTCACACAGACTATGACTGAAAAAACAGCAAAGTTCCTGGAGGCCAAGTATGTAATACCTTTTGTGCTGATCACCTCATGTTTCGCTTTATGGGGTTTTGCCAATGACGTTACCAATCCGATGGTAAAGGCCTTTTCAAAGATTTTTCTCATGAATCCCGTCCAGGGATCACTCGTACAGGTAGCCTTTTATGGCGGTTATTTTGCCATGGCTTTTCCGGCAGCCATATTTATTCGCAGGTTTACATATAAGGCAGGGATACTTGTGGGACTGGGACTCTATGCCACGGGTGCTTTATTGTTCATTCCTGCCAGTGCCATTGGTGTTTATGGGCCCTTCCTTTTTGCCTACTTCATACTTACCTGCGGACTTTCCTTCCTCGAAACCAGTGCCAATCCATACATTCTTTCCATGGGCGCCGATGAAACTTCTACCCGGCGCTTGAATTTTGCCCAATCCTTTAATCCCATGGGATCACTCGCAGGAATGTTCGTAGCCAAGAATTTCATACAGGCCCGGCTGGATCCCAGAGATACAGCAGCTCGTATGGATTTGTCCCCGGCTGAATTTGAAGCGGTGAAAGACCATGACCTGGGTGTACTGGCTAATCCTTATATTGTTATTGGCATTGTCATCCTCGTGATGCTGGTCATCATCGCGATGGTCAAAATGCCACGGAATGCAGACAAAAATCATGCTATCAATTTTGTCCCAACCCTCAAACGAATTTTCAGTCTTCCCCGCTACAGGGAAGGAGTGATCGCCCAGTTTTTCTATGTGGGTGCACAGATCATGTGCTGGACATTTATTATTCATTATGGGACCAGGATCTTTATGGAAGAGGGTATGGGAGAACTTGAGGCTGAAATCCTCGCCCAGCAGCATAACATTGTTGCCATGGCAATATTTGTAACCAGCCGGTTTATCTGTACTTTCCTGCTGAAGTACATTAAACCTGGTAAATTGCTGATGTTCCTTGCCATTGGAGGCGGATTGCTGGTTCTCGGTGTCATTTTCATTGAAGGAGTTGGGGGACTGTATTGCCTCGTTGCAGTATCTGCCTGTATGTCGCTGATGTTCCCTACAATATATGGGATTGCACTCAGGGGACTCGGAGAAGATGCCAAATTTGGTGCTGCCGGACTGATCATGGCTATCCTGGGTGGATCCATCATGCCACCCCTGCAAGGGATGATTATCAAGCAGGACATGGTTTTTTCCATGCATGCTGAAAATGTATCATTCATCCTTCCATTTATTTGCTTTGTTGTTATCAGCATCTACGGTTACAGGACCAGGGATGGACTGAGCTGAACCATTGGCCAGGCAGCCCTGGCATTATTAACTGGATATCCTATGAAACTTACTGAAAAGAATCCACTGGGTAAAACGGGACTGAATGTACCGCAGATCATTTACGGGACCAGCTACCTGGGAAACCTGTACAGGGCACTTTCTTATAAAGACAAGCTGGCCCTCATGCAGAAATGGTTCGAATGTACTGAAAAACCGGTGGTCATTGACTCTGCAGGGAAGTATGGAGCGGGACTTGCACTGGAGATCATAGGCAAAGGGTTGGCTGAGCTCGGTGTTGACCCGCAAGAGATTATTATAAGCAATAAACTTGGATGGTACAGGGTACCGCTGGAAGGCGATGAGCCCACCTTTGAACCAGGTGCATGGGCGGACCTGGAAAACGATGCCATTCAGACCTTCAGCTATGAGGGTATTGTGAAGTGCCATGAGCAGGGGAATAGTTTACTAGGTGGTACCTACAGGGCGGAGGTGGTTTCCGTCCATGATCCTGATGAATACCTGTTAGCGGCAAACGGAGATGAAAACAGGGCAAAACGCCTTGACGAAATACTGGAGTCCTACCATGCACTATTCGACCTGAAAAAGGAAGGAAAAGTTAAGGCAGTTGGGATAGGGTCGAAAGACTGGAAGACTATAAGGGAATTGTATGAACATGTACGATTTGACTGGGTGATGCTGGCAAACAGTTTTACAATCTTTCATCACCCACCCGAATTGCTGTCTTTTATCGAACATCTGCACCGGGATGGTGTGGGCATCATTAACTCGGCTGTCTTTCACGGCGGATTCCTTACCGGAGGCGATCTCTTTGACTACCAGGATATTCCACCAGCGAGTGAAAAGGGCAGGATCATCTATCCCTGGCGAGAGAGCTTCTATAGGATATGCACCAGGCATCAGGTCAAACCTGGTGATGCCTGTATCCATTTCAGCTTGTCTCACCCGGCCATTGTGAGCATGGCATTGAATACCAGTAAACCGGAGAAGATGACCCGAAATGTAGAAATTCTTCAGCGTGAGATCCCTGATGTCTTCTGGACAGAGATGAAGGGTGAGGGACTCATCGATCAGGGATATAAATATGTCTAGGCAGGATATGACCAAAAAGATGAAAGGGATTATTGTAAGTCACCCCGGGGAAGTCAGGGTTATAGAAAGTGAAGTTCCCGTACCCGGACAGGGGGAGGTCCTTCTGAAATTGAAATATGTGGGATTTTGCGGATCGGACCTCAGTACCTACCTGGGGAAGAATCCCATGGTACAATATCCGAGGGTACCCGGACATGAGATCTCTGCACAGGTTGCAGAAACAGGAGAAGATGTTCCGGAGGGGTTTGAACCCGGATTGCAAGTAACCGTAGTACCCTATACCCATTGCGGACAGTGCCCTTCATGCAGAAGAGGAAGGGAATATGCATGCCAGTTCAACCAGACACTGGGAATACAGCGTGACGGAGCCATGCAGGAGTACCTGCTTGTTCCCTGGCAGAAAATTCTTGAAGCACCCAGGTTGAACGACAGGGAACTCGCAATGGTTGAACCCCTTACCGTTGGATTTCATGCCATTGATCGTGCCAGGATTACAAAAGCTGATACTGTGATGGTTCTTGGTTGCGGGATGATAGGAGCAGGGGCGATTGTTGGTGCTGCTGCCAGGGGTGCAACCGTAATTGCTGTTGATATAGACGATCAAAAACTATTGCTTTCCAAGAACTTAGGTGCGAGATTTCTTGTGAATTCAAAAGAATCCGACCTACATCATATGCTTGTTGAACTTACAGGCGGGCATGGTCCGGATGTAGTTATTGAAGCTGCCGGGAATCCTGTCACCTACAGGGCAGCCATTGATGAGGTTGCTTTCACCGGAAGGGTTGTTTGCATAGGGTATACAGGAAAGGAAGTATCATTTGAAACAAAACTTTTTGTACAAAAAGAGCTGGATATCATGGGATCAAGAAATGCCACTGCAGAAGATTTCAGAGAAGTCATATCGTATATGGAAAAGGGCCAGTTCCCCCTTGAACAAATGATCACCCGACAGGTTCAAATGGAGGAAGCCGGTGAGGCCCTTAAGCAATGGGCTGACGATCCCGGCAAGGTGATGAAAATAATCCTGGATATGAGTGAACAACCATGATTACACCAACACCAAACCCGGTCCTTGGGACCACTATCCATGCTATCGGCGGAATATCTGCCTCCACCTGCTATGTCCCATTTCAGAAAGTGCGTAACTGGTCCTGGGAATCTTATTGGATCATACAGGCACTGTTTGCATGGATGATCATGCCTTTTATCCTGGGATTTATAACAATCCCTGATCTTATCGCAGTTTTTAAAGAATCCCCGAGAGAGGTAATGATCAAAGCAGTTCTCCTTGGTGCGGCTTATGGGTTCGGAGGTATGTCATTCGGGTATGCCATCAGGCACATTGGTTTTTCCCTTACCTATACCATCTCGATTGGTATATCTGCCATCCTGGGTACACTTGCAAAACCAATGCTTGATGGTGAGCTGATACAACTTTTCAAGAAAGAAGGAGGAGAGGTTCTGCTTTTAGGTATGATCATTGCCGTTATAGGCGTGGCCATCTGTGGATGGGCCGGGTTTAACAAGGAGCGGGACTTGCGGGAAAAATCTCAGGCTGGCGAGAAGCTAACATTTAATATGAACAGGGGATTGACCCTGACAATCATTGCCGGTGTACTGTCGGCTGTTTTCGGACTTTCTTTGGATATAGGGCAACCCGTTTCGGATGTGGCTGCACAATATGGTGCCGGCCATTTTGAGGGTAACTCAAAGATCATCCTTTCCACAATGGGATGCCTGGTAACTAATCTGGCATGGTTTATCCCTTTGAGCATACGGAATAAGACCCTGAAAGAACTCCGGCTAAAGAGCGGTAAGGGAGTTAAAACAAATCTGGTGAATTATTTGCTGGCCGCCCTGAGCGGTTCACTCTGGTATTTTCAGTTTTTCTTTTACGGGCTGGCTCATGTAAGAATGGGGGTTTTTGAATTTGCCAGCTGGGTTATCCATATGTCCATGCTAATTTTTTTCAGCTACATCATCGGGGTATTATTGAAGGAATGGCGAAAGGTCACCCGGAAAACTTATGTTATACTTGTTATCGGCTTAATGGCGCTATTTGTGTCGTTTCTTATAATGAACAGGGGACTGGTACTGGGTGAGAGGTCGAATGGAAAAACTACAGTTAAAGAAGAACCATTCTCAACCGAATGGTATTCGCATTATATGTATGTACCGGATCATCCTATCCACGAGTATCATACGCAAACATATGGTCCGGTGAATGAATTCGGATACAAGGATTTTATCCCCATGTTTACCGCGGAGAAATTCAATGCCGATGAATGAGGCTTATATCCGGCAAGTCCGATTAACAAGCATAAAAGGAGAACTGGATACAGATTGATTTTCATGATGCCCAATTATTATCTTGATTCTGAAATAATGATAGTGGTTTTTACAAAACAATCTCTGTGCTATAATTCCTTAAAACAGGGGGGAATTCCCGGACCGACCAGGGTGGTCCTGTCCTGCATGGATCCTACTATTCTTCTTTTCCGAAAGCATTGATGATGGCATACCGGAATTCCCTGGTGCTAACCTCCCTGGTATTATATTTTTTAAGATAGCGCCGATGGGCACGGTCCCCCGGATAATTCTCCTCACCATCGTAGGGATAAGTGCTCATGCCATGATAAGGCAGTGGCTCCACCGTTTGACCCATGGCAGTATTGAGATCCCCGTCCTTCACCCAACCGACGGTATGGATAATGAAATCCCGTTTCCAGCCTGGGGGCAGTTCCCCGAGCCCGCTTTCATCAAATTCAATGGTGGTTTCCTCCCCCGCATTGGCAATGATGTACATATCATCCGCTTCCTCAAGAAGCTCCAGGACATTGCCATAACGTGTATAAAATCCGGTGAGATCATTCCAGCGGGGGGCATCTGAGACTGTGCTGTAGTCAAACCAATGCGGCCCGTACCTCCCGCCCTTCCTGTACATCCTTGAAAATCCGCGGTAATGATGGTCTGCACCAACTGGATTGAGCCTTGTGTATTCGAGGGGAGCATCCGGAATATCATAAGCAAAACTGGCCTGATCCCAGTAAATTTCCATATTGGTAATGATCTTCACCCGATGATCTTTGCAAAGGAATTTCCCGGTCAGGTCCGCAATGACAGTTTTGGACTTTCCCGCTGGGAAGCCGAGATCTTCGATGACGGTTTTCCACTTTCCCTCCCAGTTCATCACCTGAAGATAGGGTGGAATAACCACCGTCATGTCTGACTGGCCGATCGCCATGTTAATGCTGGCATCTGTAGGGAAGATCCAGCCGTTTAGGAAAAGGAGCAGATCCCCGGGATTCTCAACGGGTCCCGGGTCGAGGATCATCTCTCTCATCCCGGCGATCCCCTGGTAACCGGTTTTCAGGAAATTCGCAACATACCTGTCATCCAATTCACTTAACAGGTCCAGGATATCCCTGCCCTTTCCGTCATACGCCGATTCAGGGATGATCCTTTCAGAGATTCGGTACACCCTGTGCTCCGGGTATGGAGGTGGGGAGAACCTTTCATTCACCATGACCTCTATGGTATCCGGGTGATCCAGAACGATCAGCTCGACCATGTCGAGATAGATGGTCTCCCATAATTCTTCAGTTACCTGGAGCATAAACTTACCGTTTAGCGGCTGGAGTTTATCACCAGGTATCATCATATAGTCTTTCGATGCTTCAGCAGATCCGTAGGTAGTGGTGCCCCCCATGATTCCAAGGGGCATGCCCAGGGCTGAGTGCCACATAATATCCTTTACGAAATCAAACTGATTCCCGTTCCATGTATAAAGAAAAGGGCATGAACCTTTGAGTTGCTGTTCCTCCACCAGGTCCTGGTCCGCGCCCGGCGAAAAGATGTTCTGGGGTGTGCCGTTTGTCCAGAGGATACGCACCACGTCGGCACGGGATCTCTGTGCCAGCCCGAAATGTATAACCGGCTCAGTGACTACCTTCATCTGGTATAGGTCTCCGGCACGTACTTCGATCTTGCAACCGATACCATGGTGGTTATTCTTACCACTGCCTGTTTTAAGACCGACAAGCCGGACCTGAAGGCGGTGGTTGGCGTTGCCCCCGTCATTACGCAGCAGCCTCACGCCACCATTTAAGCCAGCAAGGAATATATCAAGGTCCCCGTCCTCATTGTAATCCGCGATGCCGATCTGTCCACCGCCCATCAGGTCTCCCGGCAGGAGGTGGGAGGCATCCTCATAAATCCCCTTTCCTTTATTGTGAAGTAGATGGATCCCCTTTTCTCCTGGTCCATTACCTTTTCCTGAGATCAGCAGATCCAGGAAACCGTCATTGTCAAAATCAAAGAATGCCAGGTCCTCTGCAAGAATATGCCCCAGCCCGGCCAGGTTTTCACTGAATGAGGCATCCCTCTTAAAGGAACCGTTCCCCATGTTCTTGAAAAGATCATAACTCCCCGCCCGGCTTCCGGCAATAAAAAGATCCAGGTAGCCATCGTTATTATAATCACCGCAGGCTGCGGCATTGGAACCCTCAGCGCCGGAAAGGCCGCTTTCGGCTGTCATGTTCCGGAACTTACCTTCCCGCTGGTTGAAATAAAGTTGATTTCCTGCATTCTGGTTCACGACGAAAAGATCCATATCACCGTCATCGTCGAAATCCCCGAAGCAGGCATCCACGCTCCTGGCATCAGGACCTTCAAGGCCGGCGGTTTCTGCCACAGGGACAAAGGTTCCATCCCCGTTATTTCTCAAAAGGCTGTTCACGCCCGATGAGCTTATGAACAGATCCAGGTCACCTTCATGATCCATATCGAAAAACAGGGCCCTGATCCCCTTCCCATTCCCTTTCAGGTTTGCTTTTCCTGTAAAATCCCTGTATTTGCCTTCCTTGAAACTTTTATACAATTTGCCTGACCCTTCGGCAATCACAAAAAGATCAAACCATCCATCATTGTCATAATCTGCAAAAATGGCATTGGTTTCCACACCCTTATGCTTCAGGCCGGCCTCTCCGGATATATCCCTGAACCTTCCCATGTCTGCCTGTAACAAAAAATGCCTGTAGCGGGATTCATTTTCCATCCATGTCCCGAGATAAAGATCCTGGTCCCCGTCATGATCCAGGTCACCCACTGCCAGGTGAGTTTGATATCCATGCGGCATGGCAAAGGAAGCCAGTTCGAGTCCAGCCGCCTCCGTTACATCGTTAAACCGGATGGCCTCCAGGATCGGGACACCCTCGGGAATGTGAACAGGTGCACTTTCCGAAAAAGTAAAAACCGGGGTTCCGACCGAAAAGCCTGAAGGTCCTTTCAGTTCAGCAATACCGCTGTGATATTGATTGGTCAGTTTCAGTGTGTTATGAAAAATCAGCACATTGGTAATGGCTCCCTCTGTATCTGATGCATGAAGGGATTCCATGGCTGCCCTGTAATAGGATACGGCCCCATCCGGAAAGTCCGGAAAGATACGTTCAAGTTCCTCCAGCTGTTCCAGGGCTTCATCGTCCTTGCCATTTCTGAGAAGGACCTCGATCAGATGAAGGCGCGGGACGATATTGGCAGGGGCTGCCTCAACCGTTTTTTTCATGTACTTTTCCCACTGTTGCATGGAGTATTTATCCGATGATCCTCCATAGGATTCCGCCAGAGTATAGAGGGTCTGTACATGTCCTGGGTCAATTTCTACGGACTTTTCCAGCTCCTTAATGGATTTATCGGACTCGTTCCTGTATTCATAAACCTTGGCAAGGTTCAGGCGGATATCCTGATCTGCGGGATCAAGTTCAAGCGCTTTTTGAAGTTGTTTTTCTGCTTCCCCGTAGCGCCCCATCCTGAGGTATACGAGTCCCAGGTTACCATAACCAATAGCTTCCTCCGGGGCCAGTTCGATCAGTTCAAGGAATGCTTTTTCTGCTTTTTCCAGACTGTTTTCTTCCAGGTAGGCAAGTCCCATTGTCCGGGCGGAATATATTTTTTCAGCCCGGATCTCCTGATAGGATTTGTCCTGTATAGCTGACTGCTTCTCTTGCCCTCCCGACCTCCTGTTCTGACATTGAGTCAACAGTAAGACAACTAAGGGCAGCAGGAAAATGTGGTATAGAGTTAACCGACCTGAGCGCAAATTTTTCATAACGAAGCTTTCATCCAACAAAAATAAGCAAAACTTTACGCAATGAGTTGAAAAAACATCCTTCCCGAAGAATCCGGGATTGACCTGAGCCTTTGAGTTCTGGTTTGGTTATAATGAGGTCAGGATGAAAGCTTCAGGCATTTCCATGTCATCAACCATCTGGATCAGGAATAAACCGAACGAAGGAGATTGCCCCTGCGATCGCCAGGAACCAGATATTGTCGAAGCAGTCGGGATGCAGAAGACAGGCTGGGATTGGGCAAATGTGGATAGCGTTCATCTGACCCGGTGGCGAAGGGGGTAAAAGGCCTGAAAATAAGGTTGTAGATTACTTTAGTTGACGAACAGGTTTTAATTTTCAGATGGGATTGGGTATATTAAGCGATTCAATTCAGAAAGAACCAACCAATATACATGATGAAGAATCATAATTATTCCTTTATCCAGACCTTTTCCATCTTTGTATCTGCCATATTCTTCTTGCTCCTGTCTGCCTGTTCTCCAGGCTCCGAACCTGATAAATACGAATCGAACTGGGAATCTCTTGGCCAGCATGAGGCTGCTCCTGAATGGTTCCGGGATGCTAAATTCGGCATTTATTTCCACTGGGGCGTATATTCAGTCCCTGCATTTGGCAGTGAGTGGTACCCCAGGTGGATGCATTTTGAAGGGCATGAGATATACGAGCATCATCTGGCTACCTATGGCCATCCTTCAGAATTTGGCTATCATGATTTTGTCCCCATGTTCAAAGCTGAAAATTTCAATGCTGATGAATGGGCTGACCTGTTCGTTCAGGCCGGAGCGCGTTTCGCGGGACCGGTGGCTGAGCACCATGACGGGTTTGCCATGTGGGACAGCAAAGCCACTCCCTGGGATGCAAAGGAAATGGGACCCAAAAGGGATATCACGGGCGAGCTGGCAGAGGCGATCAAGGAAAGGGATATGAAATTCATATGCACTTTCCACCACGCAAAACAGCTCCAGCGACATGATAGTATTCCGGAGAATCCGGACGATTATGGATACATGTTAAGCCATTTTCCCTTTATTGAGGGTATGCCTCCCTCCTCGAATGATGAAAAGTTAAAATATTTATACGGAAATATGCCGGAGGACCAATGGCTCGAGGAAATCTGGCTTGCCAAACTCAAGGAGGTCATCGACCAGTACCAGCCTGATATCATGTGGTTCGATTATGTGCTTGACACAATACCTGAATCTAGGAGGCTGGAATATTGCGCCTATTACCTGAATGAAGCTGAAAAATGGGGTAAGGAAGTTGTGATCGTTCGCAAACAGGATGACCTTCCGCTGGCATTAAGCGTGGATGATCTTGAAAAATCGAGGAAGAACAAGATCGGCCAGGAACCCTGGATGACGGATGAAACAGTGAGCAAAGGGAGCTGGTGCTATACAGAGGACCTGAAGATCAAGGAATCAAAGGATGTTCTCCATGTCCTGATTGATATAGTAAGCAAGAACGGAGTATTGTTACTGAATATATCTCCTAAAGCTGACGGGACCATCCCTGATGTTCAGAAACAGGTGTTGCTTGACATAGGGGACTGGCTTGATAAGTACGGTGAGGCAATATACGAAACAAGGCCATGGTATACCTTTGGGGAGGGGCCTACAAAGGAACCTGAAGGACATTTCAAATACCACAGGGATTTCCTTAAAATTGTATACTCCTCGGATGACGTCCGGTATACGAAGAAGGATAATCACATATATGCCACTATCCTGGGACGGCCTGGTGCCGGGGAGCAAATTCTACTCACAGCCTTTGCGTCAGATCAGCTGCCGGAACCACTGAGTGTCAAAGAAGTAACTATGCTTGGATCCGGGGCTGAGCTTGATTGGCAACAGGCTGACAATGGGTTGACCATTAAAACTCCGTCAGGGTCACCGGATGAAATGGCTATTGTGCTGAAGATCAATTTGTAACAACCAGCATGTTTTGCATGCCGGATGTTATTCTTTAAACAGGATACAGGCCGGTGCTTTCATTTGAATCTTCTGCCCTGTCCGGATAAGCATACCGGTATCGGCATTAATTTGGAATATCTCTATCGCATCACCCTGCTGGCCTGCCACCAGTAAGAACTTACCAAGGGGGTCGATGTTGAAATCCCGCGGATGGGCTGGCACGTTATCCATGACCTGGATACGTTCTACAGCCCCTGAATCCTTGATTTGAAATACAGAGATGCTGTTATGACCGACACGGTTTGAGGCATAGACATATTTACCATCCGGGTGTACACGAACAGCTGCGGGATAATTATTCCCGGTGAAATCATCCGGCAGGTTACTGACCGTATTAATCTCTTCTATCCGGCCGGTTTTTTGGTTGTATCTGCAGGATGTGAGGGTTCCGTTCAATTCATGGACAATGAACAGGTAGGGCTTTTCGGGGTGGAAGGCAAGGTGCCGGGGACCTGCACCCGGTTCGGTTTTGAAAAATTCCTGCTCAGGGTTCGGTGTCAGTTTACCGCTTTCTTTATCAAACTTGTAAATGAAAACTTTATCTGTTCCCAGATCCGTGGCCAGTACATAGTTGCCTGACGGATCGGGCATGATATGGTGGGCAAATGCCCTGGTCTGTCTTTTTGTATCGGGACCGCTTCCTGTATGCTGGATTACATCACTTGCAGGAGCAATGCTGCCATCCTTATTGAGTGGGTAGACAGCTATGTTCCCTTCAGCATAGTTGGCAACAAAAATATGTGAACCATCCGGATTGCAGGATATATGGCAGGGCCCCCTGCCTTCGCTGGATTGTCTGTTCATGAATTTCAGTCCATTCCCGGGATCTGTCACCTGGAAGGATGCTACGGAAGCGTGTTTTTTCTGCGGATCGGCCTGGGTGCCGTCAATGGCATAGAGAAATTCTTTATCCGGTGACAGGACCAGGTAGGATGATGCTTTACTGCCCGGGAATGATTCCAATATGGCAACTTGCCCGCTGCTGTAATCAAGCTCACAAAGAAAGATGGATTGCTCCAGGGATCCATCTGAGGACCCGACATAGAAGAGAATTTTTTCAGGGGCACTTGTGGTAGTGGTAGTACAGGTAATGGTGATCAGAAGAAGCAAAAAAGCAATAAATCTTTGAAGTGTTTTCATGGTAAAAGCTGTTTATATCGTCCTTATTTGTATCGTGAAAGCGCGTGCCGGGTTGTGGTGAAGCAAGTCTTCAATATCTTCGTCATCAAATCCGTTCTGAAGCAGTGCCGGGATCAATTCTGTAAATATGGTCGTATATCCATTGTATTTACCTCCGTCTTTTTGACCTACCCGGTACCAGCCTGAATCATGCGATAGCAACACCTGCCTAAGCAGGCCGGCAGCTTTTAATGCTGAAAGATTTTCTATATATTCCTGGGTCCTTTTCTCATTTACATTGTCAAGTGAAATCCAGGCTCCCATGCGGGCAGCCTTGATCCAGCCATCCAGGGTGCCGGCCTGGGCATGTGTCCAGATAAACGCCTCAGGGGAAACACCATATTCTGCCAGAATGCCGAGCTGATCAAAAGCAGGCTTGTCAGGTCCGGTATGAGACATGATGGCAAGTCCGGTTTCCAGGTGGGTTAGCGCGGCTGCCCGTACCAGTTTTTCATGCATGGGAATGAGCGAATCATTCCTGTCAACCGAAATCTTGATAAATCCCGGTCTGACACCTGTCCCTTCAATGCCGTCATGAAATTCGGCTGTCCATTCTGCTGCAAGTTCCTCCGGGCTCATCTGAATGGCCCTGGATGGTATGAATTTGTTTTTCCCCGATCCATAGAAACCGGTATTGGTTAATATGTTCAAGCCTGTTTTTAGCGCAATGCTTTTCATCAGGACTGGATCGCGGCCAACGTATGCCGGCGTACATTCCATGAATGTCTGGCAACCTTTCGCCTGTATTGCTTCAAGAAAAGGTAATGCCTTTTCAACGACATGCTTCCTGTCCCAACGGTGATATCCAGTGCTGTCGGCACCGATGAAGTCCACCAGGATATGTTCGTGCGCCAGGGTGGTCCCTATCTCAGAGGCTGAAATGGGACCAAGAACTGTCATGATTTCGGGTGAGGTCTGGGAATTGCATGAGGCGATTCCGGTGACTATGACTGACCAGAAAAGGATTCGTATTTTGTTCATTATGCCTTAATTGTTTAATCAGCAATAAGATAATAGCTGGAATGCTCAGTCATAATCCTTGGCCTGTTCCCAGATCTCATTCATTTCATCCAGGTTCATGTTTTTCAGGCTGCGCCCCTTGCGAAGGGTGTTCTTCTC
>Ga0255055_10001601_pt1 | contig 16363 bp, 9 predicted proteins | sample JV7_2_27_MG_FD_188633 | JGI IMG/M metagenome (GOLD analysis project Ga0255055, IMG submission 188633) | Seawater microbial communities from Jervis Inlet, British Columbia, Canada - JV7_2_27 | ecosystem: Environmental > Aquatic > Marine > Inlet | place: Canada: British Columbia | collected... | reverse complement strand
TGGCGTTGCTGTTGACGGCCCTTTTCTTCAGCGCATTTGCAGCTGCGTTCGTGGGAGTCCCGTTACTCGTCTTGGTGGTGTTGCTGGCGCTGATGCTCAAGCTGTGGGGAATGGTGGCCGTCTTTCACGCCGTCGGCGAGTGGCTGGCGTCGAGGATCCTGAGGCGTCGCCTGCTGCCACTCAACTGCGCCGTACTGGGCCTCTTGGCACTCGGGGGGATCAAGTTGATCCCCTGGGTGGGCACCTGGGTGTGGACGGTGGCGACCTTTATCGCCGTCGGCGCGAGCCTATCCACCAAATTCGGCCGCCGTGAACCCTGGTTCAATCTGGAGCCGGACCTATCCCATCACCCAACCAGGCTGTAGGGCCGTAGGGCTGTAGGGCTACAGGGCAAGAGGGCGTAGAAGCCTAGAGGTCGTGGGGTCCAGAAATCTTGCGACATCGAGCCTCCGGGACTCCGGCATCCTACGACCCCATGACCCCAATGCTTCACTGCTCCGTTGTTTCCCTGCCCTAACGCCTCTACCGCCCTCTCTTGACCCGCCTGGGGTGATCTCATACGCTCACGTCGGGCCACGAGATCACCGCGAGAGTTTCATCTGGTTCTCTGGACACAGGGGGAAAGTGGTGAACGAGATCAACGCGATTGGCGTGATAGGTGCAGGCACCATGGGCCACGGAATCGCCCAGATTGCCGTGCAGGCCGGCATGCCGGTCTTCCTCATCGACGTGGATGGGGCGGCCCTGGAAGGTGGGGTCACCAATGTCGGGAAGGGTCTCGACCGCCTGGTCAAGAAGGAGAAGATCTCCGCTGAGGATCGCCAGGCGGCGCTGGATCGGCTGCAATCGAGCAGCGATCTGACCGCCGTCACCGAGGCCGACCTGGTGATCGAAGCGGTGGTCGAGAAGCTCGAAGTCAAGGCTGAGGTTCTACGACAACTGGATGGGCTCTGCCGGCCCGAAGCGATCCTGGCATCCAATACCAGCTCGATCTCGATCACTCAGCTCGCGGCGATCACGGCGAGACCCGAAAAAGTCATCGGCATGCACTTCATGAACCCTGTACCGGTGATGAAACTGGTGGAGATCATCCGCGGCCTGGCCACTGACCAGGAGACGTTCGATCAGGTCGAAGCAATGACGCGTCGCCTGGGAAAGACACCGGTCGAGGTGCACGACGCTCCCGGCTTCGTGTCGAACCGGGTGCTGATGCCGATGATCAACGAGGCCATCTTCTGTCTGTATGAGGGTGTCGGCGAGGCCCAGGCCATCGACGAGGTCATGCGTTTAGGGATGAACCACCCCATGGGGCCACTGACACTGGCGGATCTCATCGGTCTGGATATCTGCCTCGACATTCTCAGAGTGCTCAACGAGGGCTTCTCTGATCCCAAGTATCGTCCCTGTCCGTTATTGGTAAAGATGGTGGATGCCGGCTATCTGGGTCGCAAGTCTGGCCGCGGTTTCTACACCTACGGGGAAGAACCGCAGCGCTCCTTCCATCCGAGCATGGGATATCGCTAGATGTATTGCCAACTTTGCGGCACGCAGAATCCCGACGAGCAGGAGTACTGCTCGAGGTGTCACCAGAAGCTGTTGGTGCTCTCGGGTCTGGCTGCGGTGACGGCCGAACCCGTGGACCTCGAGGGCGGAGGCGACGAGGAGAGCTTCTCCTTTGACGAGCATCTGCTCGAGCGGATCTCCATTCTGGAGGAGGCAGTCAAGCGCACCGCAGAGACGGTCCGTCATCTGCTGGCGGCATTTCGCAAGCAGGAGCGCAGCATTCTCGTCAACCAGACCGGTCTGGCGACCCTGCGCGAGATGCTGGAGGATCGCGCGGTCATCGGTCGCGAGGAGTGGAGTGAGCTCTGGCAATCGAAGGTCGACTATCAGATGTTGGTGCTGGAGAAGCGGGAACGGTTCTTGATGCTCAAGGACAGAATGGCCGACCTTTTTCAAGGCGACAAGCGCAAGCTCTTCAACCGGTTGCTGGAAGATGCCGAGTACGCCCTGTTCGCTTTCGATATAGAGGCGGCCTTGCAAGCGCTGGAGTCGGCCCACCGGCTCGATCGCCAAAACTACGAGCTCAACTACTTCCTCGGGGAGACTTACTTCAACGAGGGCCAGATCGAGCTGGCGATGTCGTTCTTCCGCCGCGTCCTCGAGGTGGAGCCGGACCACTACGAGGGTCTGGTCTATAGTGGCGTGATCCAACACGAGCACGGCAATACCCAGATCGCAACCGAGCTCCTGCAGCGAGCCGTGACGCTCTATCCGGACTCCTTCCTGCCGCAGTTCAGTCTCGGTGCCGTCTACGCGGGCCAGGGAAATCTGGCCAAGGCAGTGGTTCTGCTGCAGTGTGCCGTGGAGATCGATCCGGTTCCCCAGGCCCTGTTTCTACTGGGCAGCTCGCTTTATGAGATGGGTAAGACCTCGAGCGCGATCAAGTATCTCCAGCAGGTGGTACGACACGATCCGGCCTACGAAGAGGCTTACCACCTGTTGGGACTCGCCTACCTGGATCGCCACTGGAATCGCAAGGCGCTGGATGCGTTTCGCCAGGCGCAGCGTCTCAACCCCAAGAAGTTGCGGTATCAGGATCTGGTGGGGTATCTGTCAGGCCACGGCGGCTCCCCACTGCCACAGGTCGCCGAGGTGGCCCGCGATTGGGTACAGCAAGCTGAAGAGGCCTTGGAGAAGGAGCAGCTCGACAAGGCCTTAGCGCACTATCGCCGCGCAATCGAGAGCGATTCCGACAACCCGACGCTGCTGATGTCCTATGCCCTGGTCTGTCTACAGCTCAACCGGGCTCAGGAGACCGAGAAGGCGACGCGTCGGATCTTGGATCTCGAGCCTGGGGAAATGCTCAAGGCCACGGCCTGCGCCACCCTGATCGAGTCGTTGCGCGGTGAGGGCCGGTATCGCGAAGGCAACCGCGTCGGCCGCCGGCTGCTGGATGAGGGCGACTCGAACTTCGCTCGCACCATCGCCTACTACGAGATGGCCTACAACCTGGCGGAGATGGAAGAGGATCTGGACCAGGCCCTCGACTACGCACAGCGATCCCTCGAGTTGGCCCCGGAAGAGCTGCGGCAGTTCCCGTTGGCGGCCCTGGGCTGGGTGCATTACAAGCGACAGGAGTTCGATCAGGCGATCGAGTTTCTCGAGCGCTCCAGTCGTTTGGACTCTTCGGCGACGACGCTGACCCATTTGGGGATGGCGCTGCTGGCCTCGGGGGTCGACGAACGAGCGCGCAGTGTATTGGCCGAGGCGCGCCAGATCGAGGGCCGCGGTGCCTCGGTGGAGCAGCGAATGATGGAGTGCCTCAAGGCCAGTAGCCGTCTGCACGAGAGGGTGCAGCAGGTCCGGGCCAAGAAATAGGGAGACCCATCATGCGTTGGAGCCGTTTCTACTTGTTCACGACTCGCGAGGTCCCCAGCGACGCCGAGGTGGTGAGCCACCAACTCATGGTGCGGGCTGGGATGATCCGCAAGCTCGCGGCCGGCATCTACAGTTACCTGCCGTTGGGCTGGCGCAGCGTGATGAAGATGATGGAGATCGTCCGGCGCGAGATGGATGCGGCCGGAGCGGTCGAGCTCCTGATGCCGGCGGTACAGCCGGCCGAGCTGTGGCAGGAGTCTGGGCGCTGGGACGTTTTTGGGGACCTGTTGCTGCGCATGAAGGATCGGAATCAGCGTGATTTCTGCTTTGGACCGACCCACGAGGAGGTGGTCACCGACATCGTTCGTCGCGATGTCAAGAGCTACCGGCAATTACCGCTGAACCTCTACCAGATTCAGAACAAATTCCGGGACGAGATCCGCCCCCGATTCGGTCTCATGCGGGGGCGCGAGTTCTTCATGAAGGACGCCTACTCCTTCGACGCGACTCCCGCAGGGCTGGATGAGGTCTACGAGGCCATGCGGCTGGCCTATTGCCGCGTTTTCGAAGATTGCCAGCTCGAATACTCGATGGTCGAGGCAGAGAGCGGGGCCATTGGCGGTTCCGCGTCGCACGAGTTCATGGTCCTGGCCGAGACCGGCGAGGATGCGGTGGTGAGCTGCCCTAGCTGTGGCTATGCCGCCAATGTCGACAAGGCCGAGACTCGTGGGCTATCGGCGTCGGAGACGGGATCGCCGGTCGAGATGGAGGAGGTCGCCACTCCGGGCATGACCACGGTTGCCGCCGTAACCAAGATGCTGGAGGTCACCCCCGAGCGTCTGGTCAAAACCCTCATCTACGATACTGAGGAAGAGCCGGTGGCGGTGCTCGTTCGAGGCGACCGGGAGGTCAACGAGTTCAAGCTGGCCGCCCATCTGGGAGTGCAACACCTGAAGATGGCCGGCAACGAGTTGGTCGAGCGCACTACCGGGGCGCCAGTGGGGTTTGCGGGCCCGGTGGGACTGCCCGAGGATCTGCGCCTCATCGCCGACGAGTCGGTGCGCGAGCTCACCAATTTCGTCTGTGGAGCCAACAAAGCCGATGCGCATCTGACCGGTGTCAACTGGCATCGAGACGTCGACCTGAGCGAGTTTGCCGACCTGCTGCTGGTGGGCGGCGGCGACCCCTGTCCGCGGTGCGATGGCACTTTGGAGCTGTATCGCGGCATCGAAGTCGGTCACATCTTCAAGCTGGGCACCAAGTACTCCGAAGCCATGGGTAGTACTTTCCTCGACGAGTCTGGCGACAGCCAGCCCATGATCATGGGTTGCTATGGTTTGGGCATCGGTCGCACCGTGGCGGCCGCGGTGGAGCAGAATCACGACGAGGACGGGATCATCTGGCCGCGTCCGCTGGCGCCGTACGAAGTGGCTCTGCTGGCGCTGAACCCCAATGATTCCGAGGTGGTCCGCACTGCCGACGATCTTTATCGCCAGCTCACCGAGCGGGGGGTCGAAGTGCTCTACGACGACCGCAACGAGCGTCCCGGGGTCAAGTTCAAGGATGCGGACTTGATCGGTTTGCCCATACGTCTGGTGGTCGGCAGCAAGAGCCTGGCGGATGACAAGGTCGAGCTCTCCCTACGCCGTGACCGGGAAAAGAACCCGGTTCCCGTCGCCGAGGCTGTCGCCAAGGTGCTTCAGCTCCTGGAGAACCTGCAGTAGGGCGGGCTACTCGAGGAAATCGAGGAACTCCAGGACCTCCTCCTTACGGGGGGTGTCGGGCTCGAGCTCGAGAAGCTTGTTGAAGTCGGTCTTGGCCAGGTCGTTTTCGCCCCGGCCGAGGCGAACGACCCCACGATAGTAATAGGTCTCGGCCAGGTCCGGGTTCTGGGCCACCGCCCGGTTGAAGTATTCGTAGGCCTGCTCCATATCGCCGTCGTTATAGAAGCGGATGCCGATGTTCAGGACCATGTCGGCCGGCAGCTCGGCATCCTCCGGCAGCTGAGCCAGGTATTCCTGGGCCTCCACCTCCCGTCCCGCCCGCGTCAACAGGTCGGCAAGGAGCGGTATTAGCTGGACGTCCCCTGGCTTGATCTCGAGGGCTCGCTCCAGGGTGGCGATGGCCTGGTCCCGATTGTCTTCCACATCGTAGGAGCGAGCGATGGTCGCCAGCACTTGTACCTGGCCATCGGGCTCGAGCAGCGGCAGGACCTTCTCGTACTCCTCTCGGGCCTCGCCGAATCGCTGTTCGGCCTGGTAACTGTTGGCCATCTGCAATCGGATGTGAGCCTGTTCCCTGGACTCGATGTACGGCAAGGCCGATTCGTACTCTTGCCTCGCAGCGTCGTAGTTGCTTTCCGCCAAGAAGGTGTCGCCGATCCGCGACCGCAGCCGTGCTGCGCCTTCCGGCTCCAGATGGGGCAGTGCCTTTTCGTATTCCACCCGTGCTGCCGCATACTGACCGGTTTCCAACAACGTGTCCCCGACGCCGATGGAGGCGAAGGGATTGGGATCCATCACCACTTCGATGGGGTCGCTTGAATCGAACTCGCTGATCTGGACCGAGCCTTGGGAAGGCATGTAGCCTTCGAGATCCAGCAGCACGGTCCACGCACCTCCGGTCAGACCGCCGACGGCCCAACGTCCCTTCTTGTTGGTATAGACCGGCTCGGGGCCGGAGTCTGGATGGTTGGCCATATGCAGCGTGATCTTGACCCCTTCGAGGGGGTTGCCTTGCGGATCTTTTGCCTGACCGTGGGCTCTTCCTCTTCCGGCCCAGTCCTGGCCCACTGTCGGGGCGGCAAGGGCCGCAAGCACGACAATCGCCCCGAGCACGACCGATTTGCACCGCAACATCATGGACTCTCCTGTGGTTGATTGAAGCTCACAGACGCCGCTGCGCAAGTCTACATCAAAGCGACGGGATCCTCTGGATCGCCGCGGCGCCTGGGATAAGATGTCTCAGGCTTTCAAAGGAGATCTGCAGATGCCGACTCGAACGCTACGACTCGTCCTTGCAAGCGGCGTTTTCTTGCTGGCCGCTGGAGTCGCTGGGGCGCCAGCGGCGGAGCAGGGCCAGACGCTCTTCTACGGTCCCGACGACAGCGCTTTGCCTTTCAGCACCGAACAGCAAGTTCTGGAGTTTCTCGAGACGGCCGATATCACGGAGAAGGAGAAACTCGGGTCGGGCACCAACAAGAAGAAGCGCAAAGTCCTGCTGGAGAAGAATGGGATCGAGGCCCAGGCCATCCTGCGCACGGGCTACGAGATCAAAGATGTAGGGGCGGTAGGGTTCGTCGATTCCTATTTGTCGGAAGTGGCCGCCTACGAGCTCAGCCGGCTCCTGGGCCTGGACAACGTGCCGCCGGTGGTGCGGCGCAAGGGAGGCTCATTGCAGATTTGGATCGAGAATGCCACCACCGATGCCAGCCGCAGAAAGGCTGGTGCAGACCCCGAGGATCCGCAGCGGTTCGAGCAACAGGTCCAAGTGATGTGGGTTTTCGATAACCTCATCGCCAACACCGACCGCAACCCGGGCAACCTGCTGATCGACCCGCACGGCAAGGTCTGGTTCATCGATCACACCCGCAGTTTTGCCGGACAAAGAGAGCTCAAATACCCGGACCGCATCACCGGATGCGATCGCGATTTGTGGCACCGCCTGCAAACCGTGAGCGACCAGGAGATCCTCGACGCTGTCGAGCCCTATGTGCGGCGCTATCGAGACGCACTGTTGGAGAGACGACGGCTCCTGGTCCAGGAGATCGAGAGACAGATTGCCGAGCAGGGAGAGGAGGCGTTCCTCTTCTCTCTAGCCACTCCCTGATCGAAGCACGTGTCGGCAACAACGTAGAGACAAAAAAAAAGGCCGGAGGGTGAACCCTCCGGCCTTTGGATCAACAGCTAGGAAAGCTGTCTATCTCCAATTCATCCGCACACCCAAACGCCAGATCCGCGGACTGACGTTGTCCTGTAACCAGCCGGCACTGCCGACATCGTTGCGTGCCTGGTAGGACAAACCGTCGTTGTTGTTGGTGACGTTGAACACGTCGATCCCGAAGGTGAAGCCCACGGGACCACCCGGTGCGAACTCCTTCTCGATCCGCAGATCCGCCGTGATGGGATCCGGGAGTCGGAAGTCGTTGAAGTCTTCGACGATGTTCATGTTGGTTGCGCCAAGCGTCGTCCCGAACCGACCGTAGTAGGTGATCGGATGACCCTCGCGACCGTTGATGTTCGCCGAGAAGTTGAATCCCCACGGCCGGTCGGGCGCGATCTGATACATACCGTTCAGGTTGAACGACCAGGTCGACTGCAGGAAGCGCTCCCCCTTGCCCGAGCCGGTGGTGCGCTCGACGAACAGGTCGCCGTTCTCACAGCCACCGCCACGCTGGTTGTTCGGACCTCCAGCCGGCCCGCAACCAATGTAGCCGGCCGGCACGTCCTGCCATTCCGCATCACCGTAGTTGATGTACCCGCGGGCCATCCACTGGTTGGCGAGTCGCTTGGTGAAGTTGACGCTGAACCCCATGTACTCGCGGGTTCGCGGTCCGTTGGTGTACTGTCGGCCACCACTCGGTGCTCCCGCGGAGGAGTCGAACGGCGATAACTGTCCGATCAGGTCGAATATCGGAATGTTGTAGCTCGGTCCACCGCGGGGGATCGTCCCGCTCTCGAAGCCGACCAGCTCGTAATCAGCGGGTGTTGCCACGCGCTGTCCGCCGGACCCATCCCGGATCATCTGCATCCAATCCGCGATGTCCTCGATGTTGCGGTAGGTGAACTGCGCCCCCACCATGAACTCAGGCAGGAAGGCATGCTCGGCCCCGATCAGCAATTCGCTCGTGATCGGGGCATCGAAACCGCTCTCGAACGTGTTCGGAGAGACCGAAGGATTGAGTGGGTCGAAGTAGCTGGCGGCGTACAGGTCGCCCTCGTAGATGTAGGCGTACCAACCATAGTAGGTCGGTGACGTCCAGTTGCCGATACCGACCGACATCTGGTCCGCGAACTGCGAGAAGCTACCCCGCAGCAGGGTCTTGCGCTCTTCGCCGAGGGCGTAGGTGACGCCGATCCGCGGTGTGATCGTGGTCCAAGTGATATCGCTGGCGCCCGCCGGAACGGCGAATCCCGGCAGAAGCTCCGGGAAGACCGCGTGCGGCGCGATGACGGTGGGGTCGGTCACGCCACTCTGATCGTCAAAGCGGAAACCCACGTTGATCGTGAAGTTGCCGAAGGTCATCGTGTCCTGGGCCCAGAACGACAAGTACTCGTTGGTGCTCGGACCGTTCGAGCTGTGCCGGGCCACATCGGTCCCCCAGTAGGTGTGGAAGACATTCCGTGGACCCCACGAGAACAGACTGGATCCCTCGACCGTGCGCAATCGTCCGCCGGCCTTCAGCTCGTGATTCATGTTACCGGTGTCGAAGAAGTAGGAGCCGTCCAGCTTGAACTCGGTCCCCGGCCGGCTGGATGAGCCGCTGAGGAAGTTGTCCTGCCAGACACCGTCGGAATCGAAGGTCGGGTCGGGCGCGTCGGGGGCCAGACCGTCGGCAACCGTCGACGGACCCCTCGACAGGAGCGCGAAGCCCAGGTCGACGATCGAAAAAGTACCCGTCAGGAAGAAGTTCGACGAGAAGACGTGGGTGTCCTCGAATCGAGAAATCGCTGACGGACCACGCTGATCCCACAGGCTCTCTGGAGAGCGCGTCGGACCGGCGCCACGGCCGGCCTTGATCTTGTCGCCGTTGTTGTACGACGTAATAAAGGAGTTGGCCGAGGTGAACTGGGCGTTGAGCTTGATCGAGGTGTTCTCGAGCACCGTGTCATCCGGATCGCCCGAAGAAGCAAACGTCTTGATGTCGTTCTTGCCCCAGGAGCCCCAGAGCCACACGCGATCGCGCAGCGCCGGACCCCCGGCCTCGAACCCGAGATCTGAAATCTCGTTGATCTGGGCACCTGCATAGTCGTCGGGATCCTGGTCGTTCGCGCACCCGGAAGTGCAAATCTCGCTCGAGACGTCAAGATCCGACTGATCGAGATAGCCGCCGAAGTAGCCCTTGGCCTGGGTCTTATAGAAACGGGCCGAGCCGCGGAACTCGTTGGTGCCGCGCTTGGTCACCATGTTGACCTGCAGGCCCGAGCTGTTCTTCGATACATCGGAGCCGCCGGTGGTGAAACTGATCTCGGCGAACTGATCGAAGTCATAGTAGGTCGGCGAGGCGCCAATGGCGCCCATGTCGGTGATCTGAATGCCGTCGACCATGAAGTCGTTCTCATCCGACGCCACACCCTGGGCGCGGAAGATTGCCTGTTGACCGGACTCCGAGCCGCCGACGTTGATACGGTCGACCATGACGCCCGGGGTTTGCGACATCAGCGCCCACGGGTCGCGAGCGGTCGGGATCTTCTCGAGCTCGACTTGCGTCACAGTGGTACCGGCGGCGAGCTTGCGCTCATCCAGCAGCGGGCTCTCGGAGGTCACTGTGATGACCTCGGCGACCGCCGCCTGCACCGTCACCTCGAGACTGGTGTTGCGGCCGGTTCGCACTTGGACGCTCGGATACTCGACAGTCGAGAAACCCTCGAGCTCGGCACGGAGGGCGTAGGCGCCGGGGTCGAGCCCGAGAAAACGCGCCTGCCCCTGAGCGTTCGTAACCTGAATGCGCGGTGCACCCATCTGGGAGAGGGTGACCGTAACGCCAGGCAGGACAGAGCCCTCGGTGTCGACCACGTCGACGTACACGTTACCGGTCGCTTGACCGAATACCGCGCCGCCAGTGGCAACCACGAGGAGGGCGGCAAGCACAATTGCTCGAAGCCCCAGATTGAATTTGAGGTTACACATGTTTGTTCGATCCTCCTTGGTTATTACAGGCCTCAAGAAGCGCCCGAGACGAAACTGGATCTTCTTGGCCCACACGTGAAGTATGAGTTGAGCAAGAAGTGTGCCATTTGGACCCGATCGCGGAACGAGACGGGTCCAGGTCGATAAGTGTTTGTAAAAGAAAGAGTTACAAGAGTCAAGATCAGGAATATGGTCTTCCGTTGGATGGATTCTGGTTCCCGGTTCAAAAAACTGGACAGCAATTCTTCATTTTTTTGGATTTCATGGATAAATCGCACCCGCACCAGGGTCACCAGGGGACTCAGCCCAGCAAGTCGAATAGCCCCTCGGTGTCCCGCAACACCTCGGTGTATGCTTTTGGAGATGGACTGCAACCGAGCTCTGTTGATCGCCCAAATCATGGCTATCATGGTCTCTGTTGGAGGCTGCTCCCAGTACGAGCCCCTCGACGAGACCCTGATCATCAGGGAGGAGCTGGACGCTCGGATGCCGGCAGAGCTGGCCGCGCAGGTGGTCGTCCCCTACGAGCTCGATGAGACGGTTCGCCAGGATGTGGAAGCGCGCCTCAATCCGAGCGGCAGCGAGCGTCGACGGACAGAGGAGATTCTCGACTTCGTCTTTGGTGGCATCGACCTGAGATATTCATTGACACCGACGCGCAACGCTGTCGAGACCTATTACACCAGGGAGGGAAACTGTCTCTCCTTTGTCAACCTTTTTGTCGCCATCGGTCGCCTGCAGCGGCTCAACCCATTCTACGTCGAGGTCGAAGATTACCAACGCTGGAACTACCATGAGGGCGTGGTCGTCAGCCGGGGCCATATCGTGGCCGGGATGTACGTCGATGGCGAGCTTTCCACATTCGACTTCCTGCCCTACCAGCCGAAGGCCTACCGGGACTTCGAGCCGATCACCGACCTGCAAGCCATCGCGCACTACTACAACAACCTGGGGGCCGAGGCGCTGATGGGAGGAGATCTCGAAGAGGCGAACGGAGATCTCCAGATCGCCGCCTCCTTGGCGCCGGACTTCGACAAGGCGGTCAACAACTTAGGGATCGTCTACCTGCGGACCGGCGAGACAACCCGGGCGATCGAGCTCTACCGTCGGAGTCTCGAGCTGCACCCGGACAACGTACCGCTGATGACCAACCTGGCGCGTGCCTACCAGCAGGAGGGTGAAGTGGAAGCGGCCAAGGAGCTCCTCGAGCGGCTGGAAGAGAGCAACGAGGCCAACCCCTTTTTCTACGTCTATCGCGGCGATCTCGCGCTGGCGGACGACGACTTGGAAACCGCTCTCAGGTATATGCGGAAGGCCTACCGTACGGATTCCAATCTGCCGGAGGTGCACGTTGGCCTGGTCCGCGTGTATCTGGCCCTGGGTAATTTCAAACAGGCCCGGCACCACGTCGAGCGGGCTCTGAAGCTCGACGCCACCCATGAGGAGGCACGCAAATATGCGGCGATGCTGGCGCAGCGCTGAGCGCTGCGGCGCCCTGCTATTGATGTTCGCGCTCCTGGTCATCATGGGCTGCAGACGCTCGGAGCCAGACCGATCGGCCGCGCCGGCTCGCCTGCCCGAGGGAACCCCGGTGGTGCTGATCTCCATCGATACCCTCAGGGCCGACCGACTGCCCATCTATGGCTACGACAAAGTGGCAACCCCGTCGATTGATGGGCTGCGCAGCGATGCCATCCTCTTCGAGCGGGCCTACACTCACATCGGTCTCACTCTGCCGTCCCACAGCAGCATCTTCTCCGGCCTCTTGCCTCTGGACCATGGCGTGCGAGACAACATCGGCTATCGTTTTGCCGTCGATCTCCCCACTCTGCCGGCCCTGATGAAAGAGCTGGGCTACGCCACGGGTGCCTTCGTTTCGGCCTACGTGTTGCGCTCGGATACCGGTCTGGCGCGGGGCTTCGACGTCTACGACGACGACGTCGAATTCGAGGCGGGCAAGCAGCTCGGCGCTCTCCAGCGTGCGGGCCCCGAGACGCTGGAGCGAGCTGCGGAATGGCTCCAGGAAGTCTACAAGGAGCCCTTCTTCCTGTTCTTCCACATCTATGAGCCGCACGCTCCCTATGAGCCGCCAGCGCCAACTGCCGCTGGCCATTCAGCCGCCTACGATGGGGAAGTAGCGGCGGCCGATGCCGTGATCGGTGGGTTGCTGTCGGAGCTCGAGCAGCTCGGCGTCTACGACGATGCCCTGATCGTGCTTCTCTCCGACCACGGTGAAGGCCTGATGGACCACGGCGAGATGGATCACCTCGTGCTCATCTATCGGGAGGTGCTCCAGGTCCCGCTCCTGTTGAAGCTGCCGGGAGGGCAGGGCGCCGGCACCACCGTCTCCGCTCCCGCGCAGCTCACCGACGTGGCTGCGACTCTTCTGTCGCTGCTCGGATTCGAGCAGGACTCCCGGGCTGCCGGAGTTTCTCTACTCGGCTTGGGCGACGAGGAAAACGCCGATCGGCTCATTCTGTCCGAGAGTGTCTATCCCCGCGTTCACTTCGGCTGGAGCGATCTGGCTTCCATGATCGATGGCGACTTTCACTTCATCGATGGCCCGGATCCGGAGCTTTACAATCTGCGCGAGGATCCGGGTGAGAAGCACAACATCCTCTTGGATCAGCGAGCGGCGGCGCGGCGGATGCGGAGCGCGATCGAAAGCTACGATCGCACTCTACAGACTCCTGCCGAAGTCGATCCCGAGACGCGCGAGAGCCTGCAGGCGCTCGGCTATCTGAGCGGCGGTGCGCGGGCAACCCAGGGGCCCCTGGCCGATCCGAAATCCCGCATCCACGTCATCTCCGACCTGGGCCGGGCCGCCGTCCTGGCGCGCGAAGGCAAGAACAAAGAAGCAGCAGAGGTGTTCGTCGAGGTGCTGGAAGAAGAGCCCGGTATGCCCTTTGCATGGCAGCAGCTCAGTGTCGTGCTGCAAAAGGAAGGTGACCGGCAAGCTGCGCTGGAAGCGATGATCAAGGCTTTGGAGCTGTCGGCAGGCAGATCGGACCTCGCCGCCTCAGTCGCCGAGCTCTACTTTGAAAGCGGTAATCTCGAACAGGCACGCACACATGCTGAGCTGGCGCTGCCGATCAGTCCGAAAGCCTACGAGGTACTGGCAAACGTCGCCCTCCGGGAAGGCGACCTGGACGCAGCCGAGGGCCACATCGAGCAGGCGCTGGCGACCCGGGGAAAGCGAATCCAGCCGCTGATCACCAAGAGCGCTTTGCTCAACAGGCGGGGACTCCACCAGGAGGCACTCGCGGTCTGTGAGCAAGCAGAGCTCGAGTTCGGAGACCGCAGCGACCGCCAGGCTTTGCACGGTCTCTTTTTCCAGCGCGGCACAGCCTACGGCAGCCTCGGACGCTTTGCGGAGGCCAAGCAGGCCTATCGGCGGTCGATCGAGCTCGCGCCTCGCAACCTGGAGGCCTATGCCGCCCTCGCGTACCTCCACGCGCTGGAGAATGAGGGCCCCGAGGCGGGGAGAGTCCTGGAAGAGATGGTGACCGCGAATCCGACTCCAGCGGCCTATATCGAGGCGGTCAAAACTCTGCGCGCGATGGAAGACGACGAAATGGCCCGAAGAGTGCTGGACTACGCGCGGCGCCAGTGGCCCGACAGCGAGCCGCTGAGACAGATGTGATCCCTCAGGCGGCTCGGAGCAAGACGAGAAAGGCTGGTAAACCATGAGCAAGAACAATCGATCGATGGGACGGGGGCGGGCGCTCCTGATTCTCGGGACGCTGCTTGTCGGCTCGAGCCTTGCGGCTCAGCAGAGCAAGTTCGAGGAGACGACGACTGTCACCGTGGTCGAAGTGCCGGTTCAGGTGACCGTCGATGGTGCCCCGCTGCGGGCCCTCACGAAGGACGATTTCGAGGTGTTCGACAAAGGTAAGCGGCAGGAGCTCATCGGATTCGATCTAATCGACCTGACGACAACCACTACCGAGCTCCGCAACGACATCCCGGTAGCGGCCCGTCGGCATTTCCTGGTCCTGTTCGACCTCTCCTTCTCCGATCCGGATAGTGTGAGGCGGGCTCGAGAGGCGGCTTCTGAGCTGGTGCTCAACAGCCTCCACGCCACCGACCTGGTGGCCGTGGCGACCTACAGCCAGGCGCGGGGTCCCCAGATGGTGCTGGGATTCACTCCCGATCGCATTCAAATCCGTCACGCCATCACGACTCTCGGCCTGATGACCCCCGGGGAGAGAGTGGTCGACCCGCTGGGTCTGGTCATCTCTGACATCGACGCCCAGCTGGCGGCGCCCGACCTCGGCACCGGCCTGACTCGCATTGCCGACCCCGGGGGCGAGGGTGCGCATGACTTGAAGGTCATGGAGGGGCGCGTGGCTCGTGATCAGAAGAAGCACCAGGTCCTGGCGATGACCAGCTCCATGGAGATGCTCGCCAAGATGATGAACAGCGTTCAGGGCCGCAAGCACGTGCTCCTCCTCTCCGAGGGCTTCGACAGCTCCGTCCTCGTGGGTGTCCAGGGGACCACCCAGGAGGATCAGGAGAGGATCGAGGAGACGAACCAGGCGATTGCAGATGGACAGTATTGGCTGGCCGACGAAGAGGACCGGTACGGCTCAGGCCAAGCGCAGTCGGCCCTCAGCCGCATGCTGGAGGAGTTTCGGCGGGCCAATTGCGCCATCCAGGCGATCAACATCGGCGGTCTGGTGGCCGGTCGCCAGAATCGGAACCTGGAGGGTCTCTTCCTAATGGCGGCAGATACAGGGGGAGAGCTCTACAGCAACTACAACGACCTGGGAGAGGCGATGTCCGAGATGCTGGAGCGGACCAGCGTGACCTACCTGCTGGCCTTCCAGCCCAAGCACCTCGCCAACGACGGCAAGTACCACCAACTCAAGGTCAAACTGAAGGACGGACCTAGAGGCGTGCAGCTCGTCCATCGCCCCGGGTACTACGCCCCGAAGCCTTACGAGCAACAGAGCCCTCTCGAGCGCCGATTGGTCAGCGCCGAGCAGCTGATGGGTGGGCGTGAGGGTGGAGCGGTCGGGACCTCGATGCTGGCAGCGGCCTTCGAGATGCCGGGAGACAAGGCTTATGTCCCGGTGCTGATTGAGATCGACGGTGAAGCCTTGCTGCGCGACGTTCAGGGCGACCTCACGACGGTCGAGATCTACGCCTACGCCTTGGATCCGCAGGGCACCGTACGCGATTTCTTTGCCCGCAGAACAGGATTCGACGTGCGTCAGGCGGGCCCGGCCCTCAGACAGAAGGGGTTCAAATACTGGGGCCACTTCGACCTCGATCCCGGCGAGTACTGGGTGAGAGTTCTGGTGCGCAACGATGACACCGGTCTCTCAGGCGTCACCTCTGGGGAGGTCACGATTCCTTCCCCTGACAGCCAGGAAGCCCTACTGTTGCCGCCCTTCTTTCCGGAGCCCTTCGACCGCTGGGTCTGGGGGCGCGAAGAGGAGCCGGAACGGCGACCCGAGGCGCCCCATCCGTTCCAGTACGGCGGGGATCCCTTCTTCCCGGCGGCCAAGCCGGAAGTCGGGGCCGGTCGAGAGGTCCCAGTGAGCTTGATGGCCTACCACCTGGGCGCCGCTAGCCTTGCCGTCGATTGCCAGATTTTCGATAGCGCTGGCCAGGAGATCCCCGGTGGTGGGAGCTTGTCCGTGGCCGGTGACGCTCAGGAGAGCGCCGGGCTGTTGCGCCTGCCGGCAACGTTCAAGGCCGACAATCTCGAGCCGGGCGAGTACCTCATGGTGGTGACGGTCAAGAATCTCGAGACCGACGAGGAGCACACCAGCAGTATTCCGATTCGCGTCGTTTGACCTGTATTCTTCAGTTAGGATTCGCCGCCGACGTCGATACCCCGGCGCAGGAAGGCCTGTCGGGCACCCAGCTCGTCCCGCATCCCGACGGCAAAGTCGTGATAGCCGCTTTCCATCACGAGCTCGAGACTGTAGGTATAGGTGCGCCCCTCGGTTTCGCTGATGCGATCACTCGGGATCCGGATATCCACGGGAATCTCGTGGGCCTCGGTGGAGCGATCCCTCTCGTCCTTGGCGGCAAACCAGACGCGTAGCTGACCATAGTAGGTGCCGTCCTGCTCGAGAAGCGTGAGTTGCTCGAAGGGCACCTGCAGGTGGATCGGGATGTC